>Ga0209128_1001577_pt1 | contig 15495 bp, 19 predicted proteins | sample ETNvirnome_6_100_FD_184072 | JGI IMG/M metagenome (GOLD analysis project Ga0209128, IMG submission 184072) | Marine viral communities from the Pacific Ocean - ETNP_6_100 (SPAdes) (version 2) | ecosystem: Environmental > Aquatic > Marine > Oceanic | place: Pacific Ocean | collected 2013-06-19 | reverse complement strand
AGTTCGAACTAAAAGATGGAAACACGCGAGCTTTAGCTGCGGAGGAGGCCGGAACACATTTGTGGATTAGTTGGTACCACGACACTCAACTCAAGCCTACCCCAGATGAGTGGGAAGACTTGCAGTTGAAATTTAACGACCACCCCAAAAGTTCACCCAATGCAATACAGGATATTAAAGATTACCTCTGCCGCCAACAGTCTTCCGGCGCAATGACTTTAAAAGTTGGGTTTCCCTATACTGGAAACGAGGACAAATACATTAAACAGGCTGTAGGTATTTATCGCAAGCAACTGCCCAACGCTGGAAAGGAAAAAGAATGGTGGGATCGCTCGGTTGAGGGCGCTCTTAAGGGGCACATTGGTGTGCGATATGAAACATACACCAAGAAGCAGCTTTTCCAAATGTACAAAACATTGCATAATTTTTCAGGTACAAAGGTGGGCGAGATCTCAAGTGGAGAAGCGGTCTTCCCTTTTATGAGTTTGAGTCATATAAATCCAAATGTTATGGGCTTTATCGCATCTAAGGATATGGATAACCCAAACACCATCTATACATTAGTATATTGTGTGGGCAATATGGCCGGCAAAAACGATGCAAAACTCAAAGCGGAAAGAAAGAAAATTCTTGATTGGACACAGAAAGTCTCACAACATTATGGATGGTCAATCAATGTTTATTTTGCACCGCAGATTAAGAGTGGGGCAAACAAAGAAAACATGTACCAACTTAAAACTACGCCATGACCCAAATCACCCTTAAACACCAAGAAGGATTACAGTTCCTGTCAGATATTCCAGATAACTCTGTAGATCTGATTTTGACTGATCCCCCTTACATCACATCTCGTGATTCGGGAATGGACAAGTGGGTCGATCACGTTGCCAAGCAAGACGTTGCTGGTTCTACAAATGTAATGACCGAGCAAGAGTGGTGTAACTATAAAACAGCAGAAGAGTGGGACTTGTGGTTTGAAAGGTCAAACGTTGCGCCAGAAAATCGAGACAAGCGCCTAAAGAAGATGAAGGCTGACTTCCTTAAGTATGGCAGTATCTATGGTAAAAAGTATGCTGTCAAGACGAACTATGGTGATTGGGACTCAAACTTTACTATGGAACAATTGGGTCTGTTTACAAAGCATTTTTATCGGGCACTGAGGCCCGGAGGCACGTGCATAGTCTTCTTTGATCTTTGGAAGATCACAAACTTAAAAGAAATGCTGGAATCCGAAAAGTTCAAGCAGATTAGGCTAATCGAGTGGATTAAAACAAATCCACAGCCTATCAACAGCAGTGTTAACTACTTAACCAACTGCAGAGAGATCGCGCTATTGGGAATCAAGAAGTCCAAACCAACCTTTAACAGCAAGTATGACAACGGCACATATAAGTTCCCTCTTCAGGGGGGCAAACAACGTTTCCACCCAACACAAAAAAGTTTACCGCTATTTGAGGAACTGGTTCGCAAGCATTCCAATGAAGGAGACTTAGTGCTCGATTGTTTTGCCGGCTCTGCTACAACTGCAATTGCAGCAAAAAACACAAATCGTAACTTTATTGGTTGCGAGATGGATGAAACGTATTATATTAAATCTATGGAGAGGATTAAAAATGGATAAACAAACACAAGTAATCATGTTCTCGTCGAAGACGGGCGAATGGTCTACCCCCCAAGATTTTTTTGACAAACTAAATTGGAGATTTGGACCCTTTGACTTAGATCCGTGCGCCGACGTTTCCAACACCAAGTGTGCTAATTTTTTCACCGAATCGGAGGATGGGCTATCCCAAGACTGGGAAGGCTTTACGGCTTTTGTCAATCCCCCCTATGGGCGAGGGATCGACAAGTGGATCAAGAAGGGGTATGACGAATCGCGAAAAAAGAACACCAAGGTGGTAATGCTCATTCCAGCCCGCACAGACACCAAGTATTGGCACCAATATGTGATGAGAGCCGACGAAGTTTATTTTGTTAAGGGGCGCCTAAAGTTTGGCGACTGCACAAACAGCGCACCATTCCCGTCAGCGGTTGTGGTCTTTGATGGAAGCAATAGGCAGCAAATATTTGGAGCAATGAATCGATGAGCCGCAAGACTCGACGTGCTATGAAAAAGATAGTGGGCGCCAAAGCGCAAGAAAAGATGGCAGAACAAGTTGCACAGTTTGGAAAACTGCCACAATCTTGCGATGCTTGCCATAAAGAATTTGACAAAAAAAATAAAAGTATGGTACAATCTTGGAACGTTGTAGTTCGACAAGAAAACGTTCGATTGTTTTGTCCGGACTGCATTGAAAAAACTAAGGAGATTATAAATGAGCATTGTTAGATTATCCAAAGAGGGACTACAGAAGATTTTGAGTGGCCAGGTCCGCGAACCAGCAACTTGCGTTGTCAAGTTTTATTCGAATTCGTGCCCTCTTTGTCATAACCTGAAAGAATATTATCAAGATATTGCAAACCAGGAAAAATATTCAGATTTACATTTTTTTGCATTCAACATCGACGACTATCCGGTGGTGGAGTCTAAAATGAAATTCAATGGAGTGCCCACTATTTCTTTGATCAAAACCGGCCAACCAAAACCTAAAGTTAGAATTTTGAACGATCCGGATGAGCCAAATGAAAAAACGTGGTACAAAGTTAGAGATATTAAAGAATTTATAGAAAAGGAGAAATAGTCATGTCAAAGAACATTTTAGATGCATCCATCCTGCTGCTTCGATCCAGAGCCTTGGAGTCATATGGAATAATTAAGGATGCCCTAAACGCCCCGGCCGAAGAGGGTATCGCTGATAAAATTGCAGCCCAAGCTCTTCGTTTGGCGCAGTTCGAAGGGGGGATGATAACCCTTCAACAATATCACGATGGCCTGTTACAGCCATCAGATCCCCAGCCAGAGCCCGAGCCGCCGGAAGCTGAACCGCCGCGCAACGTGGTTAGGCCTGAACAATCAGCCGCCCTGAGAAGGTCTCTCAAGCAGCAAGCCAAGAAGAAGGGTTCGGATACCAATGACGAATAATCGAGTATTATCGTACGATGATGTGCTTTTAAAGCCTCAGTACTCGGATATCAGGTCGAGATCGCAAATTGATATTTCATCCAATTTGAGAAACGGCCTATCATTAGAGCTACCGGTTGTTTCGTCGCCTATGGACACGATATCTGAAACCCCTATGGCAATTGCAATGTCCAAACATGGCGGCGCCGGCACCATTCATCGCTATTGCTCGATCGAGAAGCAGTGTAGGATGGTACACATGGCCATTGATCTGTCTTACGAAGACCTCCCCAAGGTGGGTGCCGCCGTGGGAGTGAGTGATGACTATGAAGATCGCGCGCGCAAATTGGTTGACAGCGGCGCCACATTTTTGTGTATAGATGTTGCTCACGGACATCATATTTTAATGAAGGAGGCTCTTGAAAACTTACGATCAATTTTTGGAACCGACTATCACCTTATGGCCGGCAATGTCGCCACCCTTGAGGGGGTTAACGCACTATCTGATTGGGGCGCTGATTCTGTTAGATGCAATATAGGAGGCGGCTCTATCTGCTCCACCCGTATCCAGACCGGCCATGGTATGCCCGGCCTGCAGACAATTTTTGAATGTGCGAAAACGGATCGCGATGTGACCATCATTGCCGATGGTGGTATTAGAAATTCTGGCGACATTGTTAAGGCATTAGCCGCAGGAGCCGATGCGGTTATGTGCGGCTCGTTGCTGTCCGGAACGAACGAGACTCCGGGCAAGGTCACCGAAGGAAAGGACGGCTCGCGCTGGAAGACGTATCGCGGTATGGCCAGCAAGGAAGCTCAGATTGGCTGGCGCGGCCGCTATAGTTCTCACGAGGGGGTTTCCACAACGGTGCCTTATCGGGGGGGAGTTAAATATGTTCTTGGCGATCTTGAGCGGGGAATTCGTTCTGGATTTTCTTACTCTGGCGCCCGAGACTTGCGCTCTTTACAGGCTACAGCCGAGTTTGTTGTTCAAACATCTTCGGGCTTGAGCGAGAGCCATACTCACATCACGACAAGGAAGTGGTAAGTGGGGATACCAACAGAGACCATTGACTATGGTAAACTAAATAAGCGCATAGTCTTCACAGATAACGATCACCGACATGCCCAGCTTCTTGTTCGGCTTCGGACAGATGGTTTGTCGCAGGCAGTTTTTTTTCGAGCAGTGGTGGGTGCTTACATCGCCGGCGACATAGACATACAGAGTTTTGTAGATAAATTAAAAACCCAGTCAATTAAACGAAAAACCAAATCTAAAAACTTACGTCGTTCTGGCGCCAAGAAGGTTAAAGACTTGGCCCTCAATGAGGGGGAAATAGAAAACATATTCGATATTCTAGCCGAGGAGCATCCCGATCTATGAAGCGCAACAAAGATGGCATGCGCGAATGTGCGCGCACGTGCGCATCATCCAAGAAAAGATGCACCAAGGAGGCCTGCCGCTTGTGGATAGATTTCCCAACAGAGTATAATTGTTGTTTGATATCTATTTATGAAAATGGCAACATGACCCTCAGAGAAGTAGGAGAAAGAATCGGAGTCTCCTTTGCTCGTATAAAACAAATCGAAACCGCGGCCCTTAGAAAAATGAGAAAGAATTCCCTGCTTTCAGATTAGTGAGTGAGATTTTGAGGAAATTGCAAAAGTATAAACTATTTACAGATGAGTTTGAATTTAAGGAGAATTGTAATGGCTCGTAAAACATTGTTAACAGAGGGCGAAATTCGCCAATTTATGAAACTCGCCAGTCTTACACCGATTGGAACTGTTCGCTTAAGCGAAATGGGTCTCCCCGGTGTCGAGCTTGACGAAGAAGAGGAGCTTGAAATTGAAGATGAGCTTGGTATCGATGGGCCGGCGCCCGAAGAGGCCGAGGCCGATCTGGATCTAGGCGTCCCTGATGATGAGTCAGCAGACCTGGGCCTGGATATGGCACCAGAGGCCGATGAATCAGCAGAGAGCCTGGTAAAAGATTTGCTAGATCTCGTTAAAGACTGGGCATCCGATCACGATGTCGTTATGTCGGTCGAAGATGGCGAGGCCGGGCCCGACATGGGCTTGGAAGACGAGCTTGAAGCCTCTGATGAAGTTTCGATGGATGACATCGACCCTGACGCAGGCCTTCCAGGCGACGAGGAAGTTGCGATGCAGCTGGATGCCGAAGAGGAAGTTCCCGCTAATCGTGGGAGTGCTGGTGGCCTTTACGAAGAGAACGAGGACATTGTTAATGAGGTCGCTCGTCGTGTGGCTGCGCGCTTAGGTCGCGAGAGCCAAAAAACAGAGCTTGCGAACAAGTTAGTAGAAAAAATATTCAATAGAATTACTAACGCCAACAAATAATTTGACAATTGGTTTACGAGAAGTTATAATATAAAAAAGAGGTCGCTACCCACAGCGGCCCTTTTTATTGTGAGGTTTTATGCAACACTGGTGGGTGTATTTGCTGGTTTTTTTGTTTGGGTGCTTGACGTCCAGAACTTTTTATTTTTTTAGTTCTGCGCGCACAAGCTTAAGTATGCTAAAGGCATCTCATATCATTTATTTGTCCACCCTTATTAAGGCGCTTGAGCACTTGTCGTACGCACGAGAAATGGTGCTTGAGCATATGGTAAGAACCGAGCGAAAAAGTACGCAGATTAGTTTTTTTGAAATGCAACACGATGAAAATATTGAAATGTTCAAACAACGAGCGATTGACATATTAATATATTCCCATCCGACCTTTTTTCGCACCATGGTGGAGTTCGATGACTGGAGAACAGCAATGAAGTATTTGGCAGACAACAAAGAAGCAGCTTTAAAATTTTGGGAGGCTTGAGAATGATAAACAAAATCAAAGAGATAGTAAGAGCAATTTTAGATGAGGAAAAACAAAAAGAAAGTATAGTTTTTATCGATCCGGCTTCCGTTGTGCCGGCCGCCCAACCGGTCCCCAATTTAATAGGATTATTTTGCGAAGTTGTAGATGAGAAGGTGGCAGAACTTGTGCATGCGCTCTTGTACTTAAACGAGGCCAGCCAGTTGCTCCCTGAAGACCAGCGCCGACCTATTGAATTTTACCTCTCTACTTATGGCGGATCTGCTGACGACATGTTTGCGCTTTATGATGTAATGCGCGAGGTAAGAAAAACAACAGAGATACACACAGTGGGCGCCGGAAAGGTTATGTCTGCCGGCGTGCTTCTTTTAGCGGCTGGAACCAATGGCAAAAGGCGCATCGGAAAGAACTGCCGCGTGATGATTCACTCTGTTATCGCAGGAAGTCACGGCTCCTTACACAATCTTCTTAACGAAATGGAAGCCGTTGAGCAGCTACAACGGATGTATATTAATTCCTTGGTTGCGGAAACAAATATGACCAAAAAGCAAATTAAAAATATGCTAGAACGCAAAGTTAACGTCTATTTATCTGCAGAAGAAGCGGTAGAATTAGGTATTGCTGACATAATTGTTTGAGGTTTTTGAATGTCTGAGTTGAGCAAGATTTTAAAAGAAGAATATGTTAAAAAAGAGCGGACAGTTACGCCCGCGTCTTTGCTTGAGGTGATTGAGGAGATAATGCGCCTCCCACTGAGCGAGGTACCCGCCACTGATGATTCTATGGGGCCGCTCGCTGAGGCCGAGCGCTTCAGTATGTCTATACCAATTCCCAAACTTAACCCAAATGAAGCGTGGGGAGATCCGAATAGCCAATCACGTAAGGATGTCGAAAGAATTTTTGCGTCCATCACTCGTCAGCCGAGCATTCAGGCACGCATCGACCACGTTAATAGTTTTGTCGATCCAGAACGCGCCAAAAGAAAGGGAACTGGACAAAGGTTTAACGCGATCCTCAATATGATGATGATCATTGAGGCACTCCAAGCCTGCCTAAACGACTATAGCGAATCATCCGCTGGGTTTGTTTTTGAAGGGTTTATGGCGGCACTCACTGGTGGTACGCAGATCGCTGGCCGTGTGGGCGGAACCCTTCCTATTGAGGACTTTGTGACGGGCGACGAGGAAGCCGTTAGTCTTAAATTGTTGAGCCCTAATACTGGTATTCATGGCAGTTTCACAAACCTTATAGACTATCTGTTTATTCGTGGTGGCTCCGGTGTTCCCTCTATTAAATACTTGATCGCTCGCAAAAACTCAGACGGAGACGATGTTTCCCAGTTATCTATATTTGATTTTATTATTAATCGTGATAACTTCGTTGATATAATGACAGCAAGCCCGAAAAATGCCGCACTACTTGGTGACGCCGCCGGAATGTTCGAACAGCACGTTAGAGCTTGGGAGGATTCCCCCGAGTGGAGGTTGCAGATGTTTGAAATCCTCAAGCAGTGTCCCGGCTACACCAAAGGTAAAGGAATGTTTTATAAAAACCTTGATGCAGAAGGCGGTTTTGACGATGAGGGTAGCGCCCCAGCCGATCCCTCGGTAAAGCAAAAGCAATATGATGCAATGACCGTGCAGGCCTATGAAATTGATGCGGCCAACACCGCCGAACGAGATGCCGCGGCAGGAAATGAGCCCAGTTTTGAAAATTGGGTAGCTAAAAACAAACTACAAGATACCGATCTAAAAGTCTTAAATAAGGTACAGAAGGCATACGAACAAGCCTACGTTAACGCCGCGCAACAAGTCGCAGAGTCTTATTTCGGCTCTTTCCACGAAAGAGAGAAGAGGCTTATGAAAGAAGAGTCCGCGCTTATGGAAAGCTCAGGTAAGGATGGCGGCAGTCAGTGGACCATTAGTAGGACCGGTATGAAGAAACTGAGACAGATCGCTGATGTGGAATATTATGGCGAACTTGATCTGTCTAATGAGAACATTAAAGCCGTCTCTGAAATTTATATTGAAAAATTGCAGGGAGATATGATGAACCTTTTGGAAACCACCAAAAGCTTCACCGAGAATGTAGGGAAGTATTTTAGTGCGGATCGACGCTCCACCGCAATGAACGCAAACAAGCAGGCCCAGCAAGAGGGTGGTGAAGTTGTGGAACTTTTGGCTAAATCTGCCGAGCCGGCCACAGAAGAAATTTAAACAAATAACATTTGACATTCTCTACACAATCGATTATAATACTAACATAACTTAGAGGTATCAATGGGTCGAGCATACGACGACAATCAAACACTACAACAAAAGATAATGAATGGAGCGAACAAGCTAGCCGATAATGTGGCTTCGACCCTGGGGCCACGTGGCCGCAATGTTCTACTTCAAGAGAAAGGTAAAACTCCCTTTATTACAAAGGACGGCGTAACAGTGGCGGCGTTTGTGGCCTGTGAGGACCCTTTTGAAAACGCAGCAGTTCAAATTATAAAACAAGCCGCGATTGAAACCAACAACACCGCAGGAGATGGCACCACCACCGCAACTGTGCTGGCACGCGCCATTCTTCAAGAAGCCCAGAGATTCATTGCTTCCGGAATCTCCCCTACCGAGTTGCAGCGAGGGGTAAATGCCGCGGCCAAAGAGGTGGTTAAGAATCTAGAGGAGATGAGCACCCCGGTGGCGTCCCTCGAAGATATTCGACATATCGCAACTATTTCGGCAAATAACGACCCTTCGATTGGTTCCTTGATCTCCATGGCTGTTGACCGCGTTGGTCAAGATGGCTCTATCACCATCGAGGAATCTCGCTCTTTGGAAACGTCCCTGGACATCACCGAAGGATTCAAGTTCAATTCTGGATATTGCGCTAGCGCCTTTATTACGGACGAGCGCAGATCGGTGATGTATCACAGCGAGCCTCTTATTCTTGTGACCGATTACAAGATAACCAATGTGGAACAGATCTTGCCTGTTCTGGAGATGTCTGCGCGAGAAGGCCGGCCCCTTGTCATCGTGGCCGAGGAAATTGAAGGCCAGGCACTGGCGGCTATGATAATGAATGCGATGCGAGGCACGTTAAAGGTTGCCGGCATCAAGGCGCCTCTTTATGGGGAGCAGCGCCGCCAACTCCTTGCCGATTTGGCACTTTCAGTGGGTGCCAACTTCGTGACGCGCGCGCAAGGCTTAAAACTATCTGATGTTGAGATGAGACATTTTGGATCTGCTAAATTTATTGAAAGTAGCAAGCACACCACAACAATTGTCGGTGGCAATTGCAGTATCGAAGAGATAGATGTCAAAATTGAAAGCCTCAAGTCGGACATAGAGCAGGAGGATTCGATAGAACACGCGAATACTCTGCAACAAAGGGTTGCACGCTTGGCCTCTGGGGTGGCAGTGATTCGCGTCGGGGGCTCTACCGAGGTGGAAATGACTGAACGCAAGCATAGAATTGAAGATGCGCTTGAGGCCGTTAAGTCAGCGCAGGAAGAGGGGATTATTCCCGGCGGCGGAGCCGCAATTCTCAGGGCATGTCAGAAGATATGCATTGTTTCAGATGGGCAGTCGGATCAGGGCGTTGGTGCCGTGGTGATTAAGGGCGCATGCTACGAGCCCATTCGGCAAATGGCTCTCAACGCCGGCGAATCTCCCGATTTGATTATTGCCGAAGTCTTGAAAGCCCCCCCTGGTGATGGTTGGGATTTTCGTTCCGGAGGGATGGTGGATCTGATAGTCAATGGCGTAATAGATCCGGTGAAAGTTACAAAGACAGCTCTAATTAATGCAGCTAGTTGTGCTGGGACCCTTATGACCACCAACTTTGGAATTATCCAAACGGAGGACAAGTGATGCAACAAGGAGACTTGGTTCACATTCCACAAGGTGTTGAACTGTGGTGTGAAACAGAAAGAGGAATGAGATTGCGAAGGACCGAAAGACCGACTGTGGGTGTGTACCTGAGTGAAACGAGTCAACATATTTATCAAGTTTATGCTAATGGTCATGAGTGGAAACTTAAACGAAGAGACGTGTACCCAATGGAGGAAAGATGCTAGTTAAACTAACCGAGGTGTGTCACAACACCACCCTGACAACCCAACAAAATTATACCCTCCGCGAGGTGTTTATAAATCCAGAGCACGTGGTAATGATTCGTGAAGAATCGCGCATGCAACAATTAAATGAGCAAGGCCGCCTTCCCGATAGCTTACGTCCCGAGCACAAGTTTACAAAATTAACAATTAATCGAGGACACACAGGTACCGAGATCATTGTGGTGGGCGCCCCAGATCTGGTCGAGTCCACCCTTAACCAACAAAAACAACTTTTGAGAGGATAAAAAATGTTTGAAGATGATACCAGAGTAACACTGCAATACTCAATTGCCGTAAAAGATTTACCGACGGAGATCGATCGCCTGATGGCAAAAGCCGTAAGCGCATTGAAAAAAATTAATACCACAAAGCTGCAGCCATCGAACCCCGAAGACCAGTTTTCACTTAAAACGGTGGCGAGGATCGACACAACAAGGAAGACAATTGAGGAGGCTTCTTCTGTCTTGGGGGACATATCCAACATAATTAACGGATATATCTCTTATCAAGCGAAATCGTCCCAGGCCGCCCCACCCCACCCGGAACAGCCCACTCAACAGCGTTCTGCTGGTCCCGGCACCGGTGTAGACGTGAATGACTTACTCCAGAAGCTTGGCGCATTTCGACACACGAATGGTTTAGAAAATGAAGAGCCCCATACAATTGAAAAACAAGAGGTCTAACGCCTCTCCCATTCTTAAAAAGCTGATTCCGCCAAAAAGTGTGGTAGATTCGTTTTTGTTTTTTTCCGGCGAGGCAGAATTCGAGCTATTAAAGTACAATGTATTTCTTGTGGCTCACACCACGTCATATGGTGTTTATGAGTTTTGGCGATGTATGCAGACTGATCCAAAAAGGATTGCCTCCATAGCAGAGTATTTTTCAAAAATGTTCAAGGATGATACCAAGATGTTTTATTATACACAAGATAAGTGGATGGAGTATAAGGATCCTTTTGTGCGCGCCGCCATTTTTTATCTGTTAAGTTTCTACTCGGATAGTGGAAGAGTGTCATCCGGAGCACACACCAACAAAGGTGATCAGGCGCTGCAGTTTGCTCTGTCGAGAATTAGAACCTTTGAACCTAAACATTTTCATATGAAGTTTGATCAGGGTGAAGATTTTCTATCCGGCGCCGCCCAGGTTGTAGCACCTGATTATTTGTTTTTTCCCATGGGGGATTACTCATATAATTATTTCGAAGAAGGTGTTGGCATAGGCTTCGAAGACACCCGAGTATATCATAAAAAAGTAAAGAAATTCACAGATCTTACAGACCACAAGTGTGTTTTAACATATGCGAAACATTCGCAGGTTTTTAAATTATACAAAGACTATAACATGACGATGATAAACGAGTACGGTCGCATCGTTGAAAATAAAAAAGATTGCCGAGAGATTATAATTGCCAACTTCTAATCTATTATTCGCGTGCTTCTTGTTTGCTCTGGGTCAATGCCTGGCTTGGTTTCAATTAAATTCACAATTTGTGTGGGAATGGTGGAAAGACAGGCCACTTCTCACAATGATGATATACTCTATTCCAACGGGCCTTTGCTTCTGGTATGGTATAAAGATGGCATACTCCGAGATGCAAGAAGTCTGGGGCCCCAGGTTCCTTGTTTTTTGTATGTCTTATTTAACATTTCCGATCTTAACATGGTATTTTTTGAATGAAAGTATGTTCACGGCAAAAACGATGACGTGTGTTGGTCTGTCTTTTTTGATAGTTGGTTGCCAGTTGTTTTGGAGGTAAAATGAGAATTGTAGAAAAGCCGTGGGGCTTTGAATTAATCTGGGCAGAAACAGAGAGCTATGTGGGAAAGCTCCTGCATATCGACGCCAAGCAGCGGCTATCGCTGCAGTATCATGAAATTAAGGAAGAAACGGTATATGTAACCGAAGGCACCCTACTTAATTATACAGACGAGGAGAGTCCGCCAATCCACATTCCTGCAGGCCAATCATTTCACGTGAAGCCCAATCAAGTACATCGATTTGGTGCTGGCGATAAGTTCGTAGAACTAGTGGAAGTGTCCACTCCCCACTTAAATGATGTAGTTCGCTTGGCTGATGACTATAAGAGATGAGCAGAATATATTTATTTGATGTAGACGGCACACTAACGCCCGCAAAAGCTAAGATTGATAAGAAATTTAAATCTCAATTTCTGGAGTGGATGCAGAATAAGGAAGTGTACATCGTATCGGGGGGCTCCTTTGTTCGCATTCTTGATCAGCTGGGCGACAGCATAGTCAACCAAACGCACGGCGTGTTTGCCTGCATGGGGAATGTTTTCTGTCAGCGCCGTGACGACAGCGCCCACCGAGCGTTCAATGAGTGGGATATCATTTATGAAAACAAGTTTAAAGCACCCGCAGGATTGTACAAGGATCTTGACCGCATTGTAAAAGAGTCGGACTTTCCTCTCAAGGCGAGCAACCACTACGAAGAGAGGATAGGTATGTTAAACTTTTCGATTGTGGGCCGCAACGCTACCCCAGAACAACGAAAAGCATATCAAGAATACGATCCCGACCACGCCGAGCGAGAAAAGATTGTCGCTGAATTAAAGGGCAAATACCGGACGCTAGATTTTGTCATTGGGGGTGCCGTCAGTATCGACGTCTTTAACAGCGGCAACGATAAGTCGCAGGTTGTGGAGCGATATTTTAAAGAAGCCCTAGAATGCAACGAGATTGTCTTTGTAGGCGATAGGATTCCCTTTCCGGGGAATGACTATGCCTTGGCGGTTGCACTGCGACAGCACCCAAACGGAAGCGCTTACGAGGTGGAAACCTGGGAAGACACAGCGGTGCTACTAAAGACCGACGCTTTTGCGTAGATACTGATAAAAACAACTATTTATAATGTTGGAGTTTATATAAATGGATATTTCTACGGGTAATTGGTTTGAGTATCTCAACGAAGAAGTGAGATTAACAGAGGGAGTTAGAGACATCGGGCTCCCCGAATACGTGATTGACTATATTGAAGAAGCGATGCCGCACGCATCAGAAAAGGCAAAGACATTCGCCGGCCACGCTTGGAAAAAGCAGCAGCTACCGCGCGGCAGCGGTCTTCAATTTGAGTTAGTAAACAAACTCATCGACGACTACGGCGACTATGTGATGGCTGATAAACTTAGTGGCGATGGGCGCCCAACAGATATAGCAGCCCGAACATTCACGCCGTACAGAACCGGCGCCGACACCACATACAAGCGCACGGAGTACGACGATGAGATGAAAAAGGCCTCTGAACAAGTTAAGTTCGTTATTAAAAACCTTAAGAACGCCCTGGACAAGCCCGTTGGAACGTGGATGCGTTCATTCCGCAAAGCCCTCAAGAACCTTAGCAAGCTGGACATTCCGAGCGAACAAATCGAGAACACAAAAGAATACTTAGATAGTTTAATTGCGGACAGCTTAAGAACTTTTTGGTTTAAGTATGACATACTTTTCGCTTTCTTAAATGACGACGCCACACACTTTGAAATGATTAAAAGTGCAGAAGGCGACATTAACGAAGCATACAACATTGCGCAAGAGTACTTAAATAACGTAGAAGACCCGGACAACATCATCCACACCTTTGACGATGGGTATTATTGGTATAATCTTAAGACATCCAATTGCAGCGTGGAGGGCGAACGAATGGGACACTGTGGTGGCGATACTCGCGGTGTGCTCGTATCCTTGCGGAAGAAGCACGGTCGCCGCAAGGAATCATCATCTTATGTTACAATGACCTGGGATCAATCCGCCGGCGGCGCCACACTCTATCAAATCAAGGGCCGGTCCAACGACGCGCCGGTTGAAGACGCGTGGCCGTATATTGACTGGTTCGTAAAGAACGCTCAGGTTCAAGAAATCCATGAGACGGGCGAGCACTCCAGTGACCCCCATGGCTTTGAAGAGATGAACGACTACCTGCGCGAAGAGAATCCCGGCGTAACTATTGCAGGGGGTATCGAATCAATGATGGGTGCGGCCGAGGAGGCCATTGCAGAGCTTAATCATGAATTCTCTGATTTGGACAACTGCAGCGTTTGGTTTGACGAGCCCGAGGACCATGGTATGGGTGATTATCTTTACGTGCGCGCCAGCGCAGAATGCATTATGCAGGTCGATTTGGGCTGGAAAGGGTTTGTAAAAGAAGGAGAGGAATATCGCCCCACAATGGGAACGGAAGGCCAGGCGAGGTATGAGCCCGACAAGCGCATAGCTCACAATATTCCTGTTGATTCTTACACTGGCGATAGCCGCGACTTTAGAAGCGAACTCGATGTGGAGTCATTGCTTGACTTGCCGGGCGAAGATGTGGAAGTAGATTACGAAGTGAAAATGTTAGAAGGAGCATCCGCGAATAGCGCAGATCCGTTTGCGAAAGTAGCACCAACAGCGCACCTTGAGATCACCGCGCGCTCAAGCGATAGTTTTTCTATTTGGTCCACCGGACAAGATGATCTGGATCTAAGTGAGTTAGAGTATTTTGGAACATCGATTCGCAATGGGTTTGAAGAAGAGTATTTAGAGCACCAACAGGCCGCTCGATCGAACCTGGCGGAAGAAGGATATGCACTCAAGAATGCTTGGGATCGAGAAAAAGATAATCTCGCACAGATGGAGAAAGACGGGCTAGAGAACTTTTATTACGATCAACAGGGCACTGCAGTCCAGTTTTGGTTCCGCGACGGCCCAGGCAACACGATTGATAATGATTGGGATGGTAAAATTTCAATAGACGTTCCTCTCTACCTTGATTTTGATCTGGTCTCCGCCACCAATGTGCCCCGATGGGTGACGGATGCCTTTGGAACGCCCAAGACATATTCAGGGTGGGGGAGACTTCCATTCTTTGAGAACGAGACACTCAACAGACAAATGGCCCGACAGTTAACGATTATAAGCGCACAGGCGCAAGGCCGAGATAGAGACCAGCTTGATCTTCCGCTTGGAAGAGAGTACGCGTGGAAGCCGACCCAAATGGCGCTAGCAAACGACACGCGATTCTTGGTATTTGTGAATACGAAACATGACATGGCCAATCTGCAAAAACTTCCAGTCACCACTTTTTCGTGGCGTCTTCTCATTAAAGTTGACTCTAATGATAGCGCAGAAGAGTTTGAGATCGTTAAGGAAGTCGTTAAACTATTGAACAAGAATCCCGACCTTGTGAAGAAGGCAGCAAACGACGTTTTAGATATGCGAATGGAGCCGGTGGAACAACACGCGGAAGGAATGAAGGCCGCTCTCTTGGGAGGAAACACCGCAATGACCGTCATTCGCTCCCTGGACAGTACTTATGGCGCCTCGGCAACGAGCGGAGATACCCGCGCCGAACGCATTATTATGATTGCGAAATGGATTCAGGACAACTGGGAAAAGATGGACGAGGTGCAAAAATACGTAGCGCAAGCGAGATTTCTCAGACCAATGAACAGGCGCCAATTCCGCATCTATAACGAAGAAGGCCAAATAGAGATGGACGATCCGAATAATCTAGGGAAGCCCGTTATGTTCGACGACTATGTGGCCGCAGAACTTA
>Ga0209128_1001571_pt1 | contig 15525 bp, 25 predicted proteins | sample ETNvirnome_6_100_FD_184072 | JGI IMG/M metagenome (GOLD analysis project Ga0209128, IMG submission 184072) | Marine viral communities from the Pacific Ocean - ETNP_6_100 (SPAdes) (version 2) | ecosystem: Environmental > Aquatic > Marine > Oceanic | place: Pacific Ocean | collected 2013-06-19 | reverse complement strand
CAAGCAACATTTATTATTCCTATTCGTATTGAGTCTGAAGATAGACTTAGAAATGTAGTTACATCACTTGCTTTTTTATATGATAACTTTGACACAAACATTATTGTTAAAGAAGTAGATAAAGAATCAGTATTCAAAGAAAGAGGATTACCTCAACTTCAAAGTTTTTTTGAAGACTTTAATGTCAAGCATATCTTTGAAGAGAGTGATGAACCTTTGTTCCATCGTCAGAAAGTTCTGAACGAAATGATCATGGAGGCAGACACCGAGATTGTTGTCAACTATGATTGTGATGCCATCTTACCACTGAATTCATATGTAACTGCCTATGAAGGCATCATGAACGGTACATATGATGTGGTTTATCCCTATGGTAGTGGAATGTTCCAGAGGCAAGTCGCCGCAGAGGATAAGATCGTTTCCGACTTCCTTGATAGCAATGACTATGGAGTCCTAGATAGTGTTTCTAATGAGCACACATCCGACTTTGGATGGGCACAGTTCTTCAGACGTAGTGTCTATATTGAAGGTGGCATGGAGAATGAAAACTTCCGTGCCTATGCTCCAGAAGATAAGGAAAGATACTTCCGCTTCACCACACTTGGATATAAAGTTGGTAGAGTCGATGATGTTGTCTATCATTTGGAACATGCCAGAGGTGAAAACTCTTGGTTCTCTAATCCACACATACAGGGTAACGTGAATGAGTGGGAGAAGATTGCTAGGATGGACAAAAAATCTCTTATGGAGTATTATTCTAATCAAAAGTATCTGAAAAAATATGTTAGCATTTAATCAACTTGGAAGTCTAGGTAGACTTGGTAATCAGATGTTTGAATACGCTGCTCTCCGTGGCATTGCAGCGCATCATGGATATGAGTGGAGAATCCCTCCATTCCACGTAGAAGGTATTGAAAACTACAGTCTTCAACAGGCATTTAATTTAGAATCTGTAAAAGAAGATAACTTGCAGATTGTTGATCATTATCAATATGTTGGCGAAAGATTCTTTCATTTTGATGAGGAATTCTTTAATAGATGTCCTGATAATGTTAGTCTGCATGGATTCTTTCAATCTGAAAAATATTTTAAGAATGTAGAGGATGTAGTCCGTAAGGATTATGAATTTCATGATGAATATCTTGAACCTTGTCAGGCAATCATGGATGAGTATAAGGATCAGAATCCTATCATGCTTCATGTTCGTAGAGGAGATGCTAACTTAACAGATCCTCGTGGATTTAAGTGGAGTTATACACAATGCGGTGATCAACATCCCACCCAGACTGTTGATTACTATGAAAGAGCACTTGCAGAGTTTGATGATAACCAACCTGTATTTGTATTCTCCGATTCTATTGAATGGGTGAAGGAGCAAGAGTTCTTCTCTGGAGATAGATTCTTACTTTCTGAACCTGTGGACAAGTATGCTGATGGTTCTTTCACACCATATGCTGATTTGTGCTTGATGTCTCTGTGTTCTCATGCTATTATTGCTAATAGCAGTATGAGTTGGTGGGGAGCATATCTCCAATCTAACCCAAACAAAAAGGTGGTAGCACCTAAGAGGTGGTTTGGCCCTGCTTATGCAGACAAAGACACTAAAGATCTCTATTGTCCCGATTGGATTGTCCTATGAACAGAATTAAAGACTACGCTGAATTAGAAGAAAGAATCGTTCTCTGGCTCAAAGAGTACGCTGATAACAATAACATCAGAGCACTTGTTTGTGGTGTGTCTGGTGGCATCGACTCTGCTGTTGTATCAACATTGTGTGCTCGTACAGGACTGCCTACGTATGTCCTGACGATGCCTCTCAACTCAAAGTTGGATAACACCATCCTCTCCACCGCACATGCGACAGAACTGAGAGAGCAGTATGAAAACGTTATTATGCAGAACGTTGATCTCTCTTCTGTTTACGATAAACTACTCAGTGATATCGATTGGTGGACTGATGCTCATGGTGGCGAGAAGGGAACTTATACATCCAACAACCTTGCAAACGCTAACACTAAGTCACGTCTTCGTATGGTGACTCTGTATCAGATTGCTGGAACTGTTGGTGGCATGGTTGTCGGTACGGGTAACAAGGTTGAAGACTACGGTATCGGATTCTACACTAAATATGGTGATGGCGGTGTGGATATTGCACCTATCGCTGACTTGTACAAAACAGAAGTATGGGAACTTGGCAGACACCTTGGTGTCGATCCGCGTATCATTAATGCTGCTCCTACAGATGGACTGTGGGAAGATAGTAGGACTGATGAAGAGCAGGTAGGTGCATCCTACGAGGATCTGGAATGGGTGATGGAGAGTGACATCTTCATAAACATGAATAAACCAGAAACTGCCACTATGTGGATGGGTAAAGAACTTACTGAACAGCAGAAATCCGCTATCAAATCATATAGAAAGTTCCACCGTCAGAATAAGCACAAAATGAATTCTATTCCTACGTTTAAACTATGAAGATTGGACTTATTGGAGCAGGGAGACTGGGTATTTGCTTCTCTCTGCTCTGCGAAAAAGCAGGTTATGATGTTCTAGTTTCAGACATCAGAGAAGATTATGTTGCTGCACTTCAAAACAAGACGATTAAGACTAATGAACCATTAGTTTCTGAACTTCTGCAAACCTCTGAGAATTTTGAGGCAACTACTGATAACCAGAGAGTGCTTGAGGAGTGTGACATCATTTACACTCTTGTATCAACTCCCTCTCTGCCTAGTGGAGACTATGATATCTCTGCTGTATGGAAAGTAGTCAATGATATCATTATTTCTGGTGTTAAAAACAAACCATTCATTGTTGGATGTACCACTAATCCTGGAGACTGTGAAAAGTTTCAGGAAGAATTGAATGATATTGGTTGGGAAGTATTTTATAATCCAGAGTTTATCGCTCAGGGATCTATTGTGCGAGATCTTCAGAATGCTGACATGGTTTTGGTTGGTGGTGCTGAAGGAGAAACTTATAATGAACTTCGTAGACTCTATAAGTCTATTCAAATTACTGATCCAAAGATCAGTAATATGTCAACCACTGCTGCTGAGATTGTAAAGTTGGCAATGAATTGTTATCTTACAACCAAGATCAGTTATGCCAACATGGTTGGAGAGGTAATGACTCTTGCAGGACTTGGTAATGAAATCAAGACTGTGTTGACTGCCATTGGTAATGATACAAGAGTAGGTAGAAAATATCTTAACTATGGATATGGGTTTGGTGGCCCTTGTCTTCCTAGAGACAATCGTGCATTTGCGGCATTTGCTGCACATCAAGGAATGGAGTATAATCTAGGAGAAACTGTTGACAATTTCAATAATCAACACGCTACATTCCTTCTGGAACAAGTTATCAGAGATAATGATCAAGGACTTCCATTCTACTTTGACTACATTTCCTACAAAAAAGGAACTGATATGTTAGTGGAGAGTCAGCAATATAAGTTGTGTCTTGATTTGCTGGATGCTGGACATGTAGTGTACATTGATGATATTGAATCAATTGTCAATCAGGTAGAAACACAGTTGGTTAATACCTATGGCGATAGAGTTCGCTTTGGATCACCTAACGAGGAAGTTTATAAAGTTAAATTTTGATGGATTTCTCTACTTTAGATAAAAACAAGTCTGCTTTCAAACTCAAGGGCATGGGCCCAATTTATTATCTCAATCTTGATGGACAACCAGAAAGACGTGAGTTCATGGAGGGGCAGTTCAAATATTGGGAAGTAGAAAACTACGAACGCATCTCTGCTTATGATGGTAGAGATGACGATCTCAGTGACATCCTTGTGGGCAAGTATCCTGAGATGATGTCCTCTGGTGAGATTGGGTGTACTACGTCTCATTTAAAGGCACTGAAGCACTACCTAGAGACTTCTGATAGTCCTTATGCAATTATCATGGAAGATGACTGTAGTTTAGAAACAGTTCGATTTTGGAACTTCTCCTGGAAAGAATTTATTGCACACTTCCCATATGATTGGGATGTGGTTCAAATTGCGGTTATCTGCACGGGTGATATTCATGTGAACCTTCATAAGAGGTTTGTGAATGATTTCTCTACAGCATGTTATGTTATTAATAGAAATCATGCTGAGAAGTTAGTTCGTCTTCATTGTCGTGAAGATAAGTACAAACTTGACATGGGTGTAAAACCACGTCCTGTTGCAGATGATCTTATCTACAATGCAGGAAATACTTTCTCGATCCCTCTTCTTCTTTATCAGATTGAAATGGGATCAAGTATTCATCAAGATCACATTGATGCGTTCCATAAAGGGAATCATCAGGCACAATCAAACTTCTGGGTACAGCAAGGATCAAATTTTGATATCTCACAGCAGATGGATTATGATCCTTACCTAGGTAGAATCACCGAAAATTCTGCTATGCAAAAAGCAGAAGAGTCGGAAAACCTAACCTCTTGACAAAATCTTAAAAGTAATCTAAGATAAATAACAATTATCACGCGCATTTATACCTATTTGGGTGTGACAGTTTAACAACAGATCCTTGTCGAGGATCTTTTCATCTGTGGGTATCCATTCCACAAGTAAAAATAACGAGGTATTAACCAATGTTCAAATCCGCAATCGCACTTGTTGCCGCTGCTCCTTTGATGGCAGCACCTGCCCTTGCAGGCCCTTACGTTAACGTCGAAGCCAATGCAGGTTGGACTGGCGATGATTACACTGGCGCTACTACCGACATTCATGTTGGCTACGAAGGTGAAATCGGCACAACTTCCTACTACGTTCAGGCTGGCCCTGCTATCGTTGCTAACGACGGCGAAGACACTGTGAATGAGTTCTCTGGTAAAGTCGGTGTTGGTGTTCCCGTCTCTGATGCTGTCGGCGTCTATGGTGAACTCTCCTTCCTGACGGCTGAAGATGATGACGACTTCGGTGTAGGTGGAAAACTGGGTGTTAAATATAATTTCTGATACACTTTGCATAACTTTTTTCGCACCCCCTGATATTAGGGGGTGTTTTTTATGCCAAGTTTTAGGAAAGGTAAAATTTAGATTAATCTGTCATACATAATTAAGTAAATGGCTGTAACGACTAACGAGTTTGGACAGCAAAATCTTTTTGCTAAAGAACCTTAGATGTATATTTCTAAAACCGACGCAGAGCGTTACGACTATGAAACCTACGCTGAGAAAGCGGAGAAGTTGAATGGACGCACTGCTATGCTTGGATTTATTGCTGCTGTTGTCATCTATGCTACTAGCGGTAGTGTATTTTTCTTTGGTGCATTTGGATTCTGATGACTGAAACAATTTTTACATTAACTAGTGTAGCATTCTTCATATTGCTGTATTATTCTGTAGAACAACTCGCTGAGACATACTGATCCATGCCTTTCAACGTCACTCTCCACACTCCCGATGGAGATCAAACTATTTCCTGTGAGGAAGATCAATTCATTCTTGAGGCTGCCGACGAAGCAGGCATTGATCTGCCTTACTCCTGCTGTGCTGGTGCATGTTCTTCCTGTGCTGGTAAGATCGTGAGTGGAACCGTTGATCAAAGTGATCAGTCTTTCCTTGATGATGATCAAATTGACGCTGGATTCGTACTCACCTGTGTTGCTTATCCTACTAGCGACTGTGTGATTGAAACTGAAAAAGAAGATGAACTTTACTAATGCCTGCTTACAAAACTGGGCAAGATTTGAAGAAAAACATCCCAATACCTTCAGAGCGATGTATCAATTCTGGGTGTCTCAAGGCAACATACATACTGCAGGGATTATAAAGTATTACTAGGCTTATTATGCAAAAAGTAATTAATGTCTTAGCAGTTCTATCATTTGTAGGAACTGCCTGTATCATCGGTGGAGGAACGGTTGTTTATCTGCGCCGAGATGCTATCATTGAACAAGTAAAGGAGAATGTTGCTAAAGCAGCAACAGAAGCGATTGTAGAAGCACTTCCTGGAATGATGGATACTGCTCTGCCTGAACTTCCTAACACCACTGGTGGTGCTATTCCTGCTGTTCCCTCTACTATTGGTCCTGCTATTCCTTCTTTCTGATATGAAAAAATTTATTATGTGTCTGCTGGCAGCAGCAAGCATGTCTGCACCAGCACTTGCTGAACCGATCAAAAGTTATTATTCCATGGATGCCATGGGGTGCATGTTACTTCGAGAGTGTACCGATGGAGTCAAAGAGGTCTCTAGTCTTTTGGATATTTCTAGTGAGTATTCCAATACTGATGATTTTTATTCTATTTCTAATGAATTCAACAGTATGCTTGTCGCCCTTAAGCAGGTCGGAGTTAACGTGTTTCTAGCAGACGAAAAATATTTTCCTGTTGGTCACCGTGGAGTTTATCATACTATAAGTAATAATTTTTTCCTGAACAAAACGTTCATGAAACGTCAATACATATTGATGAATGTAATGCGTCATGAAGGATGGCACGCTGCTCAGGACTGCATGGCAGGAACAATTGAGAATAATATGATTGCCATCATTCATAATGAGGAAGACGTGCCTGAGATATGGGCAGAGATGGCACGTAGGACATATAAAGATATACCTCATGCTATTCCCTGGGAGAAAGAAGCAACCTGGGCAGGAAAGACTGAAGGTATGACGATGAAAGCACTTCAATCTTGTGCTGCTGGCACTATGTGGACTGACTATGATCCCACTCCTATGACTGGTGAATGGTTGGTTGAAAACGGATATATTACTAAATAATAACATCCGATAAGGAAATCGGAACAAAATCACCCAAGGCAAACCCCTTGATATCATCCCCTTTCAGTCTTATAATGTAGGGGTTTGTTGTTGGACAACAAGCATTTACATATGACACATTTAACAAGAGATGTGTTAGTCAAAGTCATAGTTGCAGAGGAGATGCGCTCCCTCGATGGCAATGATTACCTTCAGTCTCTCCAGAATGCGTATCACAAATGGCATCATCAAGGAAGTGATGTTCTTTGTCAAAAATTTAATACAATTAAAAAAACAAATATCTCAGTAGAACAACTGAAACCCTAAATAGAGTGGCCTTACTGATGACTCATGCCTGAAGAAGCAAAGATTGAAGAGAAAAAGAAAGGCCCGATCGGAAAATTAAAGGAGAAGATTCTTCCTGATGAATCAGAAGAAGCAGCGATCATTTCAACAATGGTTAGACTTGGTGTATTGGTGTGGTCTGGGGGAATTTTGACATTGAATTATGTTACAGTACCTGGTATACCACAGCAGAAAATTGATCCGACTTTTATAGCTTCAGTTTTTACAGGAGTTTTGGCAAGTTTCGGAATTCAGACAGCATCTAAGAAGGGTGACGGCACAATGAAAATGGATGCTGCTGCTAAGGCTGCTGCTAATGGTGGTGGTGCAATCACCAAAGCAGACTTAGAGAAACTGATTGCTGCTGCGTCTCAGATTGCTCCTTCTCAAACCATTAGAGTTGAACAAGGCCCAATCAAAATCGTAACAGACTCAGAACAACCACCTTACAAGATGTGATATGAAACCTTACCTGAAGTGGATTGCCATTAGCGTTGGCAGCGTAGTAGCAATCGCACACATCGGGGTGTTGGGGCATTTAATCAGAAGGCAACCTGAAAGGATTCAAGTTCCAACGATTAATATTCCACGCGGCACTCCTTATTCCTCCTATAAGATTGAATCAGGTAAGGACGGATATACAATTGAATATAAGGCAAACGATCCTGCTATTCTTGAGTCACAGAGATCATTACATCTTGATCAAGATAAGAAAGGACTCTTTGGCAGAAAATTTGAGCAGCGAAGAGAATGGAGACGTGATCAATACACTGCGGAAGGTGTAAGGAACATTGGAGGTACCTTAACGTCGGACGATGAGGGAAAGAGTGTCCTAAGCGCAGAGTGTATCGCGGCGGACGCTGGAGCACGATCACAAGGTGCGATGGCAGGTAGTGCTATTGCTACTGGAGTTGCTGTCCCTGCAGTAATGAACATTCCATACGTTGGTTGGTTAGCAGCAGGATGGGTTTCACTACTAGGAAACAACGTTGGTTCTGCAGCAGGTTCTATGGTGAACTCTGCAATCAGTGACTGTTAATGAATTTATTTCTTCGTCCTTTAGAAGATGTAATGATGTCACCTGGAGTATCATCTGGCGTCTCATCATTTTTCTAGCGGGTGTTTTGTATGTCGTTGTCTATATACTAGGAATTGACGAGAGAGAAGAACATGGGAGCCATGACACCCCCAAGCAGGAAGAGTTGCTACAACTTCCGAGTGACGGAGATTAATCGTGTTCTTGACGGCGATACTATTGATGTCACCATTGATCTTGGGTTTGACTTATACAAGAAAGAAAGAGTTAGAGTTGCAGGCGTTGATACGCCAGAGAAGAGAACGAGAGATCTAGAGGAGAAAGCACTTGGAAAAGACGCAACCGAATGGCTCAAAGCAAAACTGGAATCGACTATCGCTGGTGATGATGAGTTGTCTGTTAGGACTGAACTTGTGGGTGGTGTGGGTAAGTATGGACGCCTTCTTGGTTGGTTATATATTGGAGACGCAGAACTATCACTGAACGAGCAGATGATTACTGAGGGATATGCGTGGGAATACGATGGGGGCACTAAGCAAAAGAATTTTGAAGAGTTAAGAGAAATTCGTATAGCACACGGAACTTTAGTTGAGTAAAAATGGCTTTTCACCTCAAAAAAACTACACTAGAAAAAGAAGTTTACTATAAGGGTGGATTAGTATGGACTGATGTGTATGATGATAGAAAATCATACGCAACCAGTGCTTTAGCACAAGCAGATATTGATGAGATGTCTTCTCCCCTGATTAATGAAATAGAAAGGCCAAAAATTAGGGGCACTATTGTAGAAGAGTAATGCCACAGATTCCTGATATTCGTCTTAATAATTTAAGAATACGTGACATTGGAGTTCAAGATGTGCCGAGAGCATTAACAACTAATCCACCCATAGCAATACCTGTGTATCCACCCGTAACAAGTCAGGTGGGTACACCAATTGTTAATATGCCTGGGTGTGTTCAGGCACACAAAGATAATAAAGAGAATGTCAATCTAAAGGAAGAAGATGATAAGGGTATGATGACTCTGTGTGATGCAGGTACTCCTAGTTTCAGTCCGATAGATTATGATGCAAATAAGTTAGATATTACTCAAGAGGCACCACCACTTCCAACTATAAAATCTCCTGAGAAAGAAGAAGAGGATACTGAAACAGACACTGAAGCAGATACACCACCGCCACCACTACTAGCAAATGCAGAGTGTCCTACAAGAGAGCAACAGTTAAAGAATCCTGTAGGAAAATTATTACAAAATAATAAAAAGATAGTCAGGTATGAGACAGTAGGAAAAGAATGTCTCCCTGTATTTGAGAATTTAAATATACCAGATCAGATTGTTGCTAACCTACCATCACCAGGTGCTGTAACTGTTACCGCCTCAATTGCTGCAGTTGCGACGACCTCTGCACTGCTTGCAAAGCCTCTTGCTGATCTTTTGTTAAAGGTTGTGAAACCGACTGTGAAGAAGGTGATAAAGAAGATTGCCGCCTTACGGGGTAAGAAGATCCCGCCGCAGTCGAAAGGGGAGCGCCAAACTGAGCAGCGTCAGAGGAATCACGCTGTGAAGGCACTGCGCTCTGTTCGCCCACTGAAGAAGTAGGAGGAATACTATGACGGTGTGGTGCAATATTAGTTTTATTTTGCACCATTACATCCGCACATATTGCTCTGTAAGGGCTACGTGGATGGAAATAAATTCCCTGTTGTAATAACTGCCCACAATTCTTGAGTCTGGCTAACTCAAAGTCTAAGCGTTTATTGGCAACTAGTTGTTTTTGAAGTTGAATTTGTGTATCTGCTGCTGCTTTACAACGCTCTTGCAATCCACCATCAAGAGGTAGGGAGAGTGTTGCAGATAAACCAACACTTGTACTACTATTTGCTGTCATACCAGTTCTAACTGGTTTCTGCCAGAGTTGATGTCCTGGATTATCAGGTACTCCATCCCCCTGTACTTCCATGATAGTGATGGGCATGTCAGCACCATCTTCATATGCTCTTACAGTTTCACCTTCTGCATTTGTATATGTTCTATCATCATACCAAGACTCCCAAGGCCAGTTCTTTACATTCTTGGTGACTTCTACTATTCTTCCTTCAAAATCTCTGTTATCATATTGAGGTTCCATATAGAAAGTTTCAAATGGATCCTTATCACTACGAGCATGAGTAATATATGGGGTGAAATTAGCAGTTGGGCCTTGACAACTGATCCCACCCCCGTAGGTGTTAGTGATATACGGGCCTTGTAAAACTTGAATAGCTTGGTTGGTAACCGATCCTGAACTATTTGCGATTGGATTTGCGGTTGCACTCACACCCCCGACATCCGCTGCAATCGCAGTCGGGGCACTTACAACCACACTCAGGGCAGATAGGCATAATACTTTTACTGGGTAAAGACTGAAGTTGTATCTGTGACGCTTGTCACTTCTGTGGTTCTTTGAATTATAGTTTGATTCGTTATTCCTGGCCCCTGGTAGGTGCTTGTGAACTGGAATGCTGCTCCTGGTTCTGTGATTGTGAAATTGGAGTTGTTGAAGTTCAATCCAGTTGCAGAACTTGTAACTTGTCCTTCGATTCCTCCTAGGGGAGTCACTGTCACATTGTTGGTTACTGTTGGGGGAAGGAGTGATGCTCCGTTGTTGGATACGTTTGTTCCAGATACTGTGTATTGCCATCCTGTTGCATAGTCTATAGAGTTAATCGTTTCAGTTTGCTTACTTGTCGTCTCCGTGTGGCTCGTCATGGATCCTTGGCTGAAATTTGGGACCACGGGGACCGCCAGTACAGCGGCAGGAATAAGACTTACTCCCACCGCAGACATCACAATATATATGATTGTCTTTCCAAAAGTCATGAATTTTTGCCTCGCTCATATTTAGTCGATCACAGTGATCTCTGAGACAAATTGGCCAACGGCTGTAGAACCAGCTCCACCAGCAGTAACCGCGATACCACCGTCTGTAGCAATAGTACCTGCCAGGTTACCAGCAGTTCCAGCAGTGTAAGAAGTCTGACTGGAGAAGTTACCAACATCGCCTACAGTAGGAGCTGCGGTTGGAACTGCATCACCTTGCAGGAAAGAAGAACTAAATGAGAATGCTTCTCCAGCTGTTGCCTGAGTTGCAGAGATTGCTCCAGGAGCATAGACACCACTGGTGATTGTACCAGTAGATATAGTACCTGCAGTAGTCCCGTCCGTGGTATTTACGTTAGATCCAGATACACTATATTGGGAACCCAGTCGAGTTGCAGTGGTTCTTGCACTATCTACAGTGAGTTGGACACTTGAACTCATTTTATGAACCAGTCCTCCTGCATGTGCTGCAGGTGCTGCCATCAAAATCATTATTAATGGAAGAAATCTTCTCATTATTTGCAGTACTTTGGAGTGTTTATTTATTTAGAGGGATGTTTTTTACAAAAAGAATTATTGTTTGTGATGATACTTGACATATTACTGAAGTATGACTAGGATAGGTTTGTCAGGTTTGGATGAGAGTTTAAATAAATAACTAAAAACTTGGGAAATGGATGACGATAGTATTGAGCTAACTGTTACTTGGTGTATTGGTGGATAATTTTTCTATTTTTTTATTTGCTATGGCTGGCATCTCTATGCTTGTAGGTGCTTTTTATTTAATAAATAGCGCTGCTAGTTCCAAACCTATGAGAGATTATAATGCTGGGCGCTTGACTGGTACTTGGACTACTCAGGTAAAAAGACCAGTGCATCCTGAGATGAAGGATGTAGAACCAGGAACAGAATTAATGGGAGTTAATTTTGGAAAGACTGAGTGTAATTTGGAAGAGTATAAGGATCTTCAAGCAAGGATTGATGCATTAAGAATTGAATTGGAAGATCAATTTGAAGATGGAGATGATGATGAGGATGATGGTGGATCTACTGTGGTATTAAATCGATGACTGAAATTAATTGGAAAGAAGAACTTGCTAATTGGGAGGAAGAGTATATGGAGATGAGGGACTGTGATCCTGGTCCTGCTCTTACTGATGTAGAAGTAGACATTCTTCAGGGTGATGTGTTAAAATCTAATGAGGGCATGATCTTTGGCGGGATGTATGCTGATTGGAAAAAACGTAAAGGATTACCATCATGAAAAATACTGAAAATTACGAAAAACTTCTAGAGAGATTTTATAAAAGAACTACTCAATTAGAAGATAGGCAATCTGATTTGGAAGATGCCTATCAAGAATATATGCAATTGGATAGGGATTTAGATAGGTTAGTAGGTTCTATTCAGGCAGTAGAATATCTTGCTTATGGTAAACTTCCTGGTGATGGTAATCATGGTGGTATGGAAGATCATCATCCTAGAGAATAAAGCACAATCCCGTTTTTTCATGACTATTTGGTTTTATGAGCACCTTCTGAACCACTGCCACTGGGTTTGGGTTCGCTTGCTTGATGATGCACCACAGGACGCCATCCACAAGCGTCTCACCCGCATTTTTGATATTGGCATGGGTGATTCAATGAGGTGCTACATGAAGGCAAAGGGAGAGTGGTAAAGCACTCTTTCTACCCTCTCTAAAGACTCTCTAAGCGTCTCTAAGGCGCTTCTTTTTGACATTATGCTATCGTCATGGTAGAATCCTAATATGATTAAACTTCGTCCTCATTAAATGATTAAACTTCGTCCTCATCAGGAGCGTATTGTTGCCTCTATGGTAGCTAACCGTAAGGGACAGGTTATTGTCCCTACAGGTGGCGGCAAAACTTTGTGTATGATTAAGGATGCACAAAGAGAGTTTAATAGTGGTAACAAGTGGGGTTTTATTTTAAAGCAACCTGATAGAAAAACCATTGTAGTTGTATCCCCACGCATACTACTAGCACAGCAACATTCTAATGATTTTGATGATTGGTTAGGTGTACATCCTTTGCTTCAGCGTAGGATACTGCATGTACATAGTGGAAAAACATCACATTATTCCACTACAGATTCTAAGAAGATTAGTGAATGGAATGATGAGAATAGTAAGTATAATAGGTTAATTTTTACCACATATCATTCATTACATAGAATACAAGAAGCAAAGATTCCTGTAGATATAATATACTTTGATGAGGCACATAATAGTGTTCAGAGACATTTTTTCCCTGCTACTGAGTTTTTTGCAACTAGAGATGGAATTCGCTGCTATTTCTTTACTGCTACTCCTAAGCATTCTCTTTCTATTTCACATCCTGGAATGAATGATGAGGAGATTTATGGTAAAGTGTTGGAGCAAGTTTCTGCTCCTGAGTTAGTGCGTAAGGGATATATTCTCCCTCCTAAAGTATTAGTGAAGCAACTAGAAATGATTAAGGTAGGGCGTCCATCAGTGGAGCAAGATGCAGAGAATTTGTTAGCAACTATCGATGAATCTGGTGTTGATAAAATATTAGTTTGTGCAAGAAGAACAGCACAGATTGTTAACATGGTTAGTGAGACTAACTTCTGCAATCAGTTACAAATGCGTGGTTATAATTGGATGTATATAACTTCCAAGACTGGTGCAATTATCAATGGCACAGAAGTTGGGAGGGATAAATTCTTTGATACATTGACAAAATGGGGCAAAGAAAAGGAGATGAAGTTTGTAGTTATGCACCATAGTATTTTGAGTGAGGGTATCAATGTCCCAGGATTAGAGGCAGCATTGTTTATGCGTAACATGAATTATATTGCCATTAGTCAGACTATTGGTCGTGTAATTCGTAAAGGTAACGAAGACAAGAAGTTTGGGTTGATTTGTATACCAATCTATGATAGAGTTGGTATTAGCACTGCTAAAAGTGTTAATGCTGTTGTTGATACTATTTTCAACAAAGGTGAGGCAGCAGTTACTATAACTAAGAAATGAGGTTGATAGTAACTGAATCTCGCAAAGTGTATCCTTAGTGTAGTTTGCCTTTGACATTATGCCTGCTCGCCGCCGTTCTGCAAAGATCGCTGAGGCACCAGTCAAAAAGTCACCTTCTCCTAAGGTTACAGTCACTAAATACACAAAACCACTTGATGAAATTGAAATGACTGAAACTCCCGTTGAATCGCCCAAAGGTAAGGATCGCAAATTTGCTCCAACCCGTCCTGAAAAACCTAATCTAACCTATGTTGATTATGTTGAGGATTTCAAAGCTAGGATGCAAATCAACAACTACGAAGTGATTGAGTTCATTGATGATTGTAAGAGAGCATATAAAAATGTTCACCCTTACATCATCAAAGCATCAGACTATACAGTCAAAACATTCAACCAACTTCGTGGACAATTGCAATCTGATCCTGTGGGTGTTACATCAACAACACAGACAGAAGAATAACGGACACAGGAGGGTTTAACCCCTCCTAATCCTTATTAGAGGAACATGGTTATGTTAGTACCAAATTGGAAGCATCACTCCAAGAAGGAGCAGAAGAGAAAACTTAAACCGCAGGCAATGAGAGCACGACGTGAAGCATTGCGCCACTTCAAAAAGCGTTACATGACATTGCTCAATTGGAAGGACTTTACAACAAAGACAAAAACTGATATATAAAAGGCGTATTAATCGCCCTTTTTAATGAAAATTTTTCTTGATACCGCCGATACTGAAGTTATCAGTAACGCATATAATACTGGATTGATTGATGGTATTACCACCAACCCTACACTCATCATGAGAAGTAGTAGAGATCCTGAAACTGTTTATCAGGAGATCGCAGATATTGGTATCGGGGATATCAGTATGGAAGTGGTGGGAACTGAAGGAGAAATGTATTGCGAAGCCAAGCGTCTCTATGAGAAGTTTGGACACGTATGCACCGTTAAAGTTCCCTGCACCCGCGAGGGACTTGCTGTCTGTAAGTCTCTCTCTGATCAAAACATCAGAGTCAATGTCACATTGATCTTCTGTGCCGCTCAGGCCGTCCTTGCTGCCAAGGCAGGGGCAACTTATGTTTCACCTTTTGTGGGACGCCTTGACGATCAATCTGTCTCAGGATTAGAGGTTGTTCGTTCGGTCTCTGAACTGTATCGTATCCATGGAGTCAGGACTCAGGTTCTTTCTGCATCGATTCGTAGTGTCCAACGTGCCATTCGTTCTTGGTACAATGGGGCCCAAATCGTGACAATGCCACCAAAAGTCTTCGATCAGATGTATGATCATATTCTAACCGATAAAGGATTAGAAATTTTCGACAAAGATTGGGAGTCTGTCAATGCAAAAATTCAATGAGGTTACACTCAATATAACTGTAGCAATCATTGACTTCCTGCACAAAGGAAGAGACTATCAACGTTTTTGGGTGCTTGAGGAAGAGGATATAGATAGTATAGTAGAGGATTAGATATGAATAACTTTCCGAGTGAATCACTTAAGCCATATCCAGGTAAGTTTGAACCTCTTAGGGAAGATAAGAAATTAAAGATGCGTAATCAATTAG
>Ga0209128_1001566_pt1 | contig 15540 bp, 16 predicted proteins | sample ETNvirnome_6_100_FD_184072 | JGI IMG/M metagenome (GOLD analysis project Ga0209128, IMG submission 184072) | Marine viral communities from the Pacific Ocean - ETNP_6_100 (SPAdes) (version 2) | ecosystem: Environmental > Aquatic > Marine > Oceanic | place: Pacific Ocean | collected 2013-06-19 | reverse complement strand
ATTAAAAAAAACCATATGCAAGGTTTAATATTGGATATGTCTGACACTTCTGTCAGACATTGTTCTTTTGTTGAAAAAGGTGCAATTTCTCTGACTAAGTAGTGAACGGGTGTGCAGTAGTTTGGTTTAATCAATAACGGTTTTTCTTCAGCAAATAGCAAGAATTATTTAGCAATAAATCAGATTAATAATATTCCATTAAGCTGATCGTATGCCGATGGGGCGTTTGGGGCACTAAATTCCCTAAACTTTTTCTGAAAAACTTTACTAAACAAACTGCCCCAACCGCCCCCAAAAGACCCCAAATGCCCCAATGGGGCACTTTGGGGGCACTTTCTTTTTGACCTTAAATCATATATAAACAGTTACTTAATATGTGTTTGGGGCATTTGGGGCAGTAAATATTACCCTTTACGCGTGGAAACTTTTGTTTTTTGGGTTTTGCTCTAATTATTGAAAGAGAAGTTCCTGGAAAAAAGTGCCCCAAATGCCCCAAACGTAGGTTAAGGTGTTATCAAACAATAGCTTATGGAGAAAAAGAAAATGCCCCCAAAGTGCCCCAATGGGGCATTTGGGGCATTTCGGGGTTTTTCAAGGGAGATATAAGGATTTTTAGCCTCGAAATTCCTTATACCCCCGAGTCTGTCCAACTTGTCCAACCTGTCCAACTTGTCTCATTGACAACCTTTTAAATTTAGTGGAGATAGCGCCCGCTCTATGTAGCGGGATGGCGCTCACTCTATGCGATAGGGATAGTCATATGCCCCAGGTTGGATCAACCCACTACCCATATACTGCCGCTGGTAAAAGAGCGGCGGCGGCTGCTCGTAAGGCCGGCAAAGGTAAGTCGAAGCCGAAGCCCAAGCGGAAATAAGGTGAGCTATACCGCCGACACCTGGCCAACAGACCGCTGGCCTAACTTCACTTTCGCCGAGATGGCCTGTCAGGAAACTGGCGAGTGCGCGATGGACAAGGCGACGATGGACCGGCTGCAACTACTGCGGGATCATTACGGACTACCGTTGACGATCACCAGTGGCTACCGCAGCCCGCGCCATAGCATCGAGGCCGCCAAGGCAGCACCAGGCACCCATAGCATGGGGAGAGCCGTTGACATTGCCTGTAATGGGGTAGAGGCGCTCGAACTAATTGAAGAGGCGTTAGAGGTAAGGTTCACCGGGTTTGGCGTAAAGCAGAAGGGCGAACACCGGTTCTTGCACCTGGACGATCTCAAGCCGGGAGAGCATACGGCGCCCAGGCCGACGATCTGGAGCTACTGATGGCCGACATGAGTCAGTTAGAGCTGGACCTCGACGGCGGCGTAGAGCTACGAGAAGAAGGGATGGCTCGGGCAGCGACTAACAAGCAAGAGATGTTAGAGCTATCGAGAGATGTGGCCGAGGAAATTGCCCGATTCAATGGAGTTGTAACCTCGGATGATGTAAGGTATCGCCTCAACCTGGCGCCGAGCAATAAGAGAGATAGTCAAAATTGGATGGGCTCGATATTTAGAGACTCGCGGTTTACGTGGACCGGCGATTACGTAAATAGTAAGATCCGCCGCAACCATGCGGCACCGATCAAAGTGTGGAAGTTAGCGCATTAACAGACTTATAAACAACTACAAATGACCACAAAGAAAATAAACTACAACCGCAACCCCAAGGGGCGCCCGGTCAAATGCACCGCGGAACAGGTGACCGCGGCGCTGATTGCTTGCGATGGCAACTTGACCGCTGCTGCCGACAAGCTCGGGGTCGTTCGGGCGGTGGTATACGACTATATCGAGCGCTACAAGCTGCAAGAGGTACTCGACCAGAGCCGGGAGAAGATGGCCGACGAGGCGGTGGGCCAGCTTCACCGGCTGGTGAGGGATGGCAACCTGGGCGCGGTGATATTCTACCTCAAGACACAAGCCAAGAGCCGCGGGTTCACCGAGCGCATCGAGACCACCGGCAAGGATGGCGATGCCATCGAGGTGCGGCAGATCAAGACCGAAGGCCGGCCCGCATTGTCGGATCTCAAGGCAGCGCTCAGTGGCAACAGGGTAGCGGAACTGGTAGAGGATGAGTAGCACGGCGGCAAAGGTAGTAGAGGGTGAGTAGCGCCGTAGTAGCGCCTGAGAGCTATGCCTGGGCTGCCCAGGAGGGACCGCAGCGCACGGCGATCTGGATGGGCGAGGCGGTGCAAGAGCTGTTTTATGGTGGCGCCGTCTTTGGCGGTAAGACGAGCTATTTGCTCGGTGATTTCGCGCAAGACTTAGCGCAAGGAGAGAACTGGCGTGGGGTGCTGTTTCGACAAAGCTACCCCGATCTGGAAGAGATCATAGATCAATCGCATGAGATATACCCATATGTAGGCGGGGAGTACCTGGTTGGCAAATACACCTGGAAGTTCCCCGGGGGCTCGATCCTTCGGCTGCGACACCTCGAGAAAGAGACCGATTTCAGCAAGTATATGGGCTGGTCGTTGAGCTGGATCGGGTGGGACGAGCTGCCGATGTGGGAGAGCATGAGACCTTATAAGATGATGTTGTCGAGACTACGCGGGCCGGCCCAGCATAAGAGGGTAAGAGCTACCGGCAACCCGGGCGGGCGCTGCCACCAGGAGGTGGCCGAGCATTTCGGCATCAGCGGCTACCCTGACGGCATGGTGCCGCTCGAGGATAGCGCCAGCGGCATGGTCAGGATGTTCGTGCCTTCGCGCATCCACGATAACAAGATCGGGCTGGCGGCGGACCCGGGCTACGAGCAGCGCCTCGACGGCCTGGGCGACCCCGAGCTGGTCAAGGCATGGAAAGAGGGCGATTGGGATGCGATCATAGGCAGCTACTTCTCGATGTTCAGCCGGCGCGAATGCGAGGTGGAGCCCTATAAGATACCACCCACCTGGCCCACGTTTATTTGCATGGACTATGGCGAACACAACGCGACATGGGCGGGCATCATAGCCGTCGATTACGATGATGATATATGGGTGGTAGATGAGTATTACCGGGAGGGTGCCGGCGGCGCCGATCATGCCCGCGGCATCAAGGCGATGATAGACAACTGCCCGTATGTGACCGAGAGGCCGCGGCTCAACCTGGCGCCGGCGGATATGTGGACTAAGCGGGCGCCGGGCGAGGCGAGTCAGGCGCTGGCGCCCAAGGACAGCTTTGAGGCTATCGGCCTCCACCTGACGCGGGCCAACAGCGCCCGGGTGAACGGGTGGCGCAATATAAAGGATCTAATGTATGCGGGGCGGCTCAAGTTTTTTAAGGGGCGGACGGACCAAGTGGTGCAGAGTCTTTCGACGGTCCAGCGCGACCCGAAAGATCCCGAGGATGTGCTTAAGGGTGGCAATGATCACCCTGCTGATGGGCTGCGCTACGGCATTAATCACACGTATAAGGCGCGTAAGGCGCCCACCAAGCCAGACGGCGATGGGCAGCGACTTCTGGACCTGTTAGGCAATGACGATGAACCCAAATATAGGTATGCGGGATGAATAAGCAGCAGTTGGTATTCTGGAAGTCAGAGCGTGAGATGTTGGATCGCCTATACCGAGATCGGATGCGCGATTGGCAGCGCCTGACGGACCTCTACGACCTCAAGTTCGACCAGCGGATACGCGACCTCGACCCGCAAGATTTGGTGCGGGTGAGCCGCTTCTATCCGATTGTCAGGCAGATCGTCAGCACCATCGCCTTTAGGTATCCCAAGCAGTTCTTCATCATCGAAGATGAAGAGGGCGACGATGTAGCCGAGCTGCTCGAGCGGGCTTCGTCGGCGTTCATGCAGCTTGCTAACGTCAAGGATCATGTACACCAGGCTATCTTCGATGCGCTCTTTACGGGTGTAGGCTGGCTGCGGCTGGATTTCAACCCACCCGGCGACAGTATGGTGGCGCCGTATGTGACCAACGACGATATGGCCGAGGACATGGTTAGCGTTAGTAGGGTAGCGCCCGGGTTTGTCCATGTGGATCCCACCGCGGCGCCGCATCGCCTCGGCACGGCGCGGTATATACGAGAGCGTATGTGGGTGCCGCTGAAGTTTCTTAAGGACGATCCCGAGATACAGCAGAAGAAGCAGCTCAAGGCGACCTCGGTAGGCTCTGACGATGAGCTGGCCTTTGGCGAGGTCATGGGGGTGCAGACCGACACCGAAGAGATGCAAGCGCTCAAAGAAAGTGTAGACAACGGCGACTTCGTCCTGGTGGATCGCATCCACGATAGGATCAACCGCAAGCTGATCATGTTCGCGGATAACGTAGACGAGCCGATCCTCGAGAAGGAGCATCCGTTCGTCAAGATGAGTTTCCCGCAGATGGTTAATAGCATAGGCCAGTTGATCTTCGAGGAAGACGAGACCGGCCAGCTCACCGAGCCGGTGCTGGACCTCGAAGCGGGAGAGCCGGCGGCGGGATTTCTCGTTGAGAGCGGCTTCCCTTTTGTGCCGATCAAGTTCGATATGAATGCGAGTAGCTACTACCCGCAGCCGCAGATGGCATATCTCGAAGACATCCAAAACGGCATTATCGAACAGGTCAGCCGGCGGGCCGACATACTCAAGCGCACCGCCCGCCAGGGTGTAGTCAACGAGAGCGAGGCGCTGGCCAACCCCGATCTACTCGAGCGACTACGCAAGGGCCGCGATGGCGAGTTTCAGACGATGCAAGACATCAACGGCATCAAGCAGCTCGACTTCGCCAGTGTGCCGGCGGATCTATACCGCCATGAGCAGAGCCTGTTGGCGTATGAAGACCAGATCGCGGCGGTGCAGCCGCCTACCGCCGGCGAGGCCGATAGCGCCACCGAGGCGGCAGTGGTGGCGGCAGCAGCGCAGCTCAATGGCAACTGGATGGAGGCCAAGGTGGCCGGCGCCTACGAGCTGGTAGTACGTAACGCATTCCAGGTCATGGGCGACCCGAGGTATACACCAGAGAACTTCGCCATCAACATAGCACCGGACGGTCAGAGCATGATGGTGCGGGCGCTACGCAACAGCGATTTCTTGTGGAATTACCGGATCCATACCCGGGTGGGCTCGACGCAGCCGCTCTTCGAGCAGCTTGAGCAAGACCGCTTCCTGGCGTTTTACGATAGAGCCGCTAACCGGCCTAACTTCGACCAGATGGAACTCGACAAGGCTATGGCGGCGGCGTTCGACATTGTCGACATCGAGAAGCTGATGGTCACGGACAATAACGTCGAAGCGCAGCGGGCGGCCCAGCTCGAGAATGACCGGTTCGTGCAGGGCGTCGATACCGAAGTATTAGAAGGCCAGGACCACAACACCCACGCCGAGATACACGCGACCTACCGGGAGAATCCGATTTACCAGCAGCTTATGCAGGGGGCTCAGATGGTTGGTCCTACCGGGCAGCCGCTCAATATGCAAGCGGCCCAGCAGATGCAGATGATCGATCAGATGGTCTTAGCTCATGTGCAGTCGCATCAAGAGATGTTGGCGGCAGAAGAGCAAGGTGCGGCGAGTAGGCCGTCCGGTGGCGGCGGCGGGTCGGTGGGTGCCGAGGATCTATTAGGACAGGTGCAATCGAACGCGCAGAAGACAGCCCAGGCCACCCAGGTCGAGGCGAACGAGATGGTAAGGGGGAGTTGAGATGATAGAAAAATTGGTAAGGGGGAGTTGAGATGATAGAAAAATTGGTAAGGGGGAGTTGAGATGGCAAAAGAGAAGGTAGCGGCGAAGATCAAGGCTAAAGCCAAGGGTAAGACGCCGGCGGCCAAGACCGATAGCGCCATTTTGGGCGACATCGTATCTCGGGCAAGGCCGGCGAATGCGGGCGATGTAGCAGTCTATATCGTGACGGCGCCCGATTTTGAGATACTCAAGCAGTTAGCGGGAGAGGCATAGGCGGATGGCCCGTAGTGCCGTTTTTGACTCATTAGCGCCCCTGGTAGACTACCTCAAGGGGGATAGCAAGGTATCGCTATCGACGTTGGCAGACTACCTGACTACTGAGGATGAAAACCGCCAGGTATCGTTATCGGGATTGGTAGATGCGGCGCGGCAAGCCTATCGCCCTCAAAGCAGGTGGGAACAAGATGTAGTAAAGCCTACGATGGATTTTGCCATAGACAAGATGGCGCCCAAGATAGGCGAGATGGCAAAGGCAACGCCGGCGGGTATCGGCGCTATGGTGACCGAGGATATACCGGCGATGGTGGATATGGCGGATCCGTTGGCGTTATCGTCTACGCAACGCCAAGCCCTTGGCCGGGAAACGGGTGCCAAGGTGCGCGAGGGTATCAGTGGGCTGGCGGATCTATTGGCCGAAGAGGGACCGATGGAGGTCGCCACCCGGGGGCTGCGGGCTGCCGGCGAAGGTATTGGTCAGCAGGTAGACGAGCGGGGCTTTGCCGCCTTTACGGGACCGGAGGATCTGATTCCAGGAGGTAAGATCCTCTCGGCGCTCGGGATGGCGTTCCCGTTCATTCAAAAGGGTAAAAGATTACCTATTCGAGAGCGAGTCGGACCTAAAAAGGGTGACGAAGTCAGCAGTATAACTGAAGTAAATCTGCGCGATATGGAACCGGCAGAAGCATTGGACGAGGCGCGTCGAGGGCGTCATCTCAAGCAAGATAAGACCGGTCAATACATAGGCGCCCCTCGGGGCATTGATAGTCCAGCCAAATTAAAAAAAATAAGAGCTGATTTTGATCGCTTGATTGAAGAGGGTGGTGCGGTAGGCGCCGATTGGTATGGTCGCGCCCGGGCCGGCGTTACCGAGATGGCGGGAACGGACCCGCGGCGACAAGACTTAGTCTCTTCGACGTTGGCTCAATATTCTGCACAGGCCGATCCAGATGTCAATATGGGTTTTGCTTTAAATGCTTTAAATCAACAAGCTGCTGGGAAGCGCACCGGTAGAATACGCACCGGCGCTATGGATGACCGCTATTTTAAAAGCGTCGAAGAGACAGGCAAAGCCTCGCTGGGACCAAAGACCGGCGTCTATGCGGGCAAGGTCAACCCGCAAGAAGCAGTAGGCAGCACAGGCGTTAATGATATTTGGCATGCTCGAGCCTGGGGTTTTGTAGAGAAGGACGGCAAGCCTTGGGATTCTGGCCTGTCGCCACAGCAACACGCCTGGCTCGATGCCGAAACCGTTTTGGCAGCGGGTCGCGCAAACCAAAGAGGCATTGGCGGCAAGCTCGATTGGGATGCGGCCAGTGTGCAAGCGGCGCCTTGGGTGGCTGCAAAGGGCAAAGACTTACACCGTAGATTCCCCAAGCGCTTTCCATCTGTCGATGCGGGCATGGAAGAGGCGGCGAAGACATACATCGACCACCTACCTAAGTACACGGCTCAAGGCACCTATGAACGAGTGCCGGGTGCCGGCACAGGCCACCTGGAAGGTATTGTTGACCAACCGTACGAGGTGCGTGAAAAGTTCTCGCGCCAGGCGCCCAGCTACTCAGAACCGGAGACCGGGCGCGACATTCTCTATGATGCGGCGGGGATGCAAGTGAGGCCCACCTTAGAGGCCACCGGTTATTTCGAGGGGCCAGGTGGCCTTGAGGTCAATCCAGCAAACGTAGCCCGCCCGATGGTCTCTACTGAATACGTCGAAGGAACCACCGGGCCGCGTACGGTTAGACCTCAAGACAAAGAGCTGTTGGGCGCCGTTGAGTCAACGCGGGCGTATATCGACGCGCAGAATATGGGTGCGTGGCACAAGCCGATACCGATAGGACAGGGGGCTAACGTAGCCGATGCTACGAGCTTCCGTGTAGAGGGGCTTAAAGGACCGATAACCGAGCAGCAGATGCGCGACCTGTCGAAGCTGGTCGAGCCCTATGGGCTGGGCATATCGGATACGGGTGATGGGGTAACATTGATGCAGTTTGGCGAGTCAACGGCAAAAGAAGCGAAGCAGTTTGTCGAGGATCGTGCAGACGAGATAGCGTCGATCTTGCCCGGATCAGGTGAGGTGCAGCGCGTCAAGGTTGACGCTGACGCTAAAATGGTAGACGAAGATTGGTCGCCGTATTTCGCGCAATCTCGAGAGGGAACGGGCCAGGCTACGGCGGCGCTGCGTCAGGCGCTCCAGGGGCAGAATATTCCAGATACGATGGAACGCCTCGACGCTGATCCGCGTATACGCGAAATCGTCCTGGGCAAGATAACCCAGGACGATGCGATAGCGCAGCAGCTAAACCTACCCTTACGTGCCGATATACAACGCGCTCGAGGGTTCATCGTAGAGGGCGGCTTTCGCCGTCTTTTTGACGAGCTGGATAAAGGAACGCTACTACCGGCGGTAGGTATACCGCTTATTTCTCTCGGTTTGGCTTCGAGGGATAACGAAACGCGGTGACGTTATCATGGGAGCGGTAAAAATCAAACTCCTCGCCCTCATCAAGGGGGGAAATACGAAGGTAGAGACCATCAGAGGTTTTTCCACCAAGTTTCTCGTAAACGCCCTTGCCGTCTTTCGAGAAATGATCTGTTCCGGGAATGGGAATCCATGCCATGAGAAGTCTCCTTTTAGCGGTGAATGTTTAACGTGGGCCGCAAGCTGGAAGCAAATCGCCCACACATAGAATATACGAAAATTAACGAAGAAAGACAATTATAGATGCCGGTCTTCCACGACTACCAATGCAGCGAGTGCGACCACCTGGTGCAAGACCATATGGTCGAGCGCAAGGCGGATATACAGCGCCAGATCGAATGCCCTAAATGCAAAGGGGCGGCGCCGATGTATTTCGGCGGTTTTAACTCGATGGTGCGGTGGAATTTCTCGAGCAGCGCCCGCGGCTACAACAAAGGCTATGCCGATCCACAGACCGGCGTCGAGTATACCAGCTACGCCCACCGCCAGCGCGTATTGGCGGATATGGGGATGGAAGAGACCGGTGCCAGCCAGAAGCACGACCATATCATGGCCGATGCTGAGAGCGCCCAGCGCGACCAGGTAGAGCGCGAGGGCGACAGGGGCGGCGTATTACAGGCCGATAGCGTCGATGAGATCGTCGGCCAGATAGACCAGAGTAGGATAGATCATGGCGCTACGGGCGATATGAATAGAGATACCGGAGAGGGATGGTCTCCCTTTAGAGAGGATGCGTAGGTAAAAATAGCAATGTTCCAATCGCTGATTTTAATGGAACAAGATTTTGGAACAAACCGAACAACGTAACTTGCTGTAAATAAAGAACCGAAGGATTAATGTTCCAATCGCTGATTTTAGCGGAACAAGATTTTGGAACATTTAGACGTATTTCGGAGGACCGCGACTCTTGGCGGATCGCGCCTCTTTTAGCCTCGCAAAAGACAGGAGATAAATACTATGACCGAGATCGCAGTCGATTCTGCGGCAACGGCAGAGCAACCGGGTGACGCGGCGCCGAGTGAATCCATATCCGAGATGGGTATGGGGTTCATCGAGGCAACGGATGCGCCCGATTCTGGCGATGCAAGCGCAGAGCAACCGGCAGCGGGTGACGGTGAGGTAGCAGCACCACCACTTCAACCAACCAACGACACCCCATCACCATCACAGCAGCAAGCCGATGACGATAGCGGCGATGGCTTGCGTTTAGCGGATTATACCCGCAAGACGCAAGCGGTAGCCGACGAGCGGCGTCAGGTGGCGGCAGAGCGGGCTCAGATAGCCGAGGAGCGGCGTATCTACGCCGAGGCCCAGGCCAGAGCATCGCAGCCGCCACAGGCCAACCCCTTAGAGCAACTGGCGGCCCAATTGGGACCGGAAGAGGCTCGGGGGCTGACCGTAGTAGATCAACTGGTACAGGAAAGAGCGCAAGAGATAGCAACGAAGCTGATAGAAGAGCAAATCGGCCCGCTGCGTCCTGACCTGGAGCGGTTGAACTCTACGATAGGCGTAGTGGATCAGTTGCAGCAGCAGCAGACGGCTGTCCACCGCAGTAACGCAAATGCTCAGATCGAGGCCGCGGAAGCGGTCTTCGGTAAGGTCGACGCATGGACCGAGAGCCAGCGCGGTATTGTCGGCGCCCTGACGCGGCACGAAAACCCTGACACCGGGGAAGCGTTTACTGTAGCCGAGGCTATGTCTCTGGCTACGGGGCGGCGCCTAACCGATCAAGGGAGTGCCGTGACGCAGCAGCGCCAGGCGCGTAACAACGCCAAGCGCTCTACGGCTACGCAAGCCGGCAGTCCACCGCTAACGGAAACGGCGGGCGTGATCTCTAAAGCGCAAGCAATGTCAGAGATCAAGGCAACGATGTGATGATGGGAATTTTGCTTAAAGGAAAGCAATAATGGCACAATCAACCTCAGAGACTTGGGACTCGCGCTGGAGTTCGACCCGTCGAACCATAGCGCCCCAGGTGATCGACAACACGTTCGAGGCGTATAAAGCCTTGGCGATGCACCGCAAGCGCGGTATGCAGATGGTAGACGGCGGCGGCAAGGAGATCCAGGTGATACTGGAAAGCTCTGCCGGCACCGCAGAGACGTTCGACGGCTATGACCCGTTGAGCAAGAGCCCGGTGGACCCGTTCGAGAGCGCTTTTTACAAGCGGCGCTATTACGCGGTGCCTATCGTGCTGGACGATACGACCAACTGGGAAAACAGCGGCGAAGAGCAGGTTTTTGATTTGCTCGATGCGCTGGGTAACAACGCGATGAACTCGCTCTTGAAGGCGATCAACGAGGATCTTCTTGGCTCTCAGAGCGGCAAGACGATGCTCGGCTATCAAGACATCATCAAAGACGCTACCGGCGGCACGATTGGGGGCATCGACAGCTCTTCCTCGACCTTCTGGGAAAACCAGCGGTATACCACCAGCAAGACGTTCACCACGGCCACCGTTACCAATGTCTTTGACGGGCTGGTCGCGTGGAACACGATCATGGACGATTGCCGCAAGCAAGGTGGTCGTAACAACGCCATCGTGACCACCTATTCTATTGCCGCGGCATATCGCACGGCGTTGTCTTCGGCGGGCTACGGCGAAGTATCGCTTTCTAATGTCAAAGGCATCAGCGGTCCTGAGTTCCCGAGTTATATGGGCGCCCAGGTAGTGGCCGATAACGACTGCGCGTCGCTCCACAGCTACATGGTGGACACCGAGGCGATCAAGCTGCGTGTGATGAAGCAAGCGAACTTCAAGAAGACGCCGTTCGTATCGCTTCAGAGCAACGGACAATTGGCACAGCTCGCCTACATGGTAGCTGGGGTGCAGCTAACCACAAACAACCGTAGGCGCTCTGGCGTTGCTACGGCTATCACCGGCATATAGGCCAGGAAGGTAATTTAAAATGAGTGATTTCAAAATTATCGGCCCGGTGACGTTTGACCAGGCGATAGACGAAACAAGCACCACACAGAAGGCGCCGCTGGGCATGATTGTCCTGGCGGAAGACCAAGCATCTACGGGCTACGGCGTGGGAGAGTTTATCTATCTCGCGGGTGTTGCCTCAACTGCGGTAGGGTCGTGGGTGACGATTGCCGACAACCAGACCACTGCACTGGCCGTTGCCGATGGTATTGGCCAGGTGGCTGTTGCTATGAGTGCTAATGTAGCCAGCCAATGGGGTTGGTACCAGATCGGTGGCCAGGCTGCCGGTTTAGTGCTGACGGGGTTTGTCGCTACGACAAGCGCTGGGTTTTTGACTTCAACGGCAGGTAGTCTCGATGATGCCGATGTAGCCGGCGATTTTGTTTTGGGCGCCGTGTCGGTATCTGCGAGAGATACACCATCAAGCGGTTTGGCTGAGTTCCAGCTTAATCGTCCGTCCGTATCTGACGGGCTTGATAATTAGTAGCGGTAAGTAACGAGGGTAGCTGGGGGTAGAGCAATCTACTCTCAGCTACTGCTCACGTAACGTAATGGACAACAGGCCGCGACTCTTGGCGGATCGCGCCTCTCCAGCCTCGCAAAACGACAGGAGATACATAGTTTGGCAAAAAAAGAAGAGTTTGATGCGATGGGGCAGCCGGTAGGTGCGCCTCGGGACGAGACCCAGGGCGCCGAGCCCTCTACGCTCACGCCACTGGTCGATGTGGCGCCCAAGCCCAAGGCCAAAGCCAAGGCCGCGGCACCCGATATAAAAGCTCAGATCCGCGAAGCGCTGAAAGACCCCGAGCTGGCCAAAGAGTTCGTGGCTACGGCCAGCCAGGATCCCGGCCTACGTAAGATCCTCAATCTGCCGGCAGATTCGGTCCCACCCAGCGGCCACTACGAGCGCAACTACCGTAGTGAGCCGGCGCTGCGCGTCTATGGCGGCGTCGAAGTAGAGCATGAGCCAGGCTATGAGCCGCTGCCGCCGGGTTATCTGACCAAGTTTGTTGCAGAAGACGCCGAAACGGGCAAGACCGACGATCCCAAGCTGGCCAAGCTGGATGCCGCGGGTAAGCCGGTTAAAACCGAAGAATACAAGTCTCACCTGGACGCCAAGGCAAACGGCAAGCGCTTGGGCGGCAACGTCCGCTTTGACATCGAGGCCGATCAGTTTACGCCCGGCGATGTAGGGGTGGCGGTATAGCGATGGAGTTGGGCCATTCGTTTTTGCGCGACAACATCGTGCGGCGCGACGAGACTACGCAGGGGCAGCAGAATGCCGCCAACTTTTTCGGGCAGACGGCGCTCGTAGGGGCGGCGGACATCGACACCCTGGCGATAGGCTCGACGCTGCGCGTGGCCAATCTTACGACCACCGAGCGTAATGCACTGACGGCGGCGAATGGCATGGTGATATACAACACGACCACTAACAAGATGCAAGCCTACGAAAACGGCGGCTGGGCGGATATGATATGACACATAGCTGGGTAAATATTCTATGACACTTGGCGAAGCGATTACGATGGTTTTGAATCGCGTTGGGTTGGATACGACCAACGCCGATTTCAAGAACGAGGCGCGTAACTACATCAACCTGACGGCGGCAGAGATTTCGGCGCTGGTCGATTGGTGGTGGTTAGACCGGGTGACCTCGTTCAAGACCACCTCTACTTTTACGGTATCGGGCGGCTCGGGAACCTTTGTCGCCGGCGAGACCATCACCGGCGGCACCAGCGGCTCTACGGCCACCGTAGACGGCTATAGCGCCTCTCCTAAAGAGATATACATATACTCGCCCTCGGCTGACTTTACGGCCACTGAGACCGTCACAGGCGGCACCAGCGGCGCTACGGCGGCCTATGCGTCCACCGCCGGCACTCGCATCTATACGCCCATCTCAAGCGGCGTGGGAAGCTGGTATTCCTTCTACGATCAATCGAACGAACACCCGCTGCGTATCGTCGGCCCTAACGAGTATGATTTGTTGAGCGAAGACTATTCGGATACGGGTTCAGTAGAGGCGGTGATGGTCGGCGGCGTCGATACGACCACCGGCTATCCCGAGGTAGAGCTATGGCGGGTGCCCGATACGACCAACGAGACTATACGGGTGCGGTATCGTATCGCTATGACCGCCTGGGCCAGTGGCAACGACACCTCGACCCTGCTGGCGCTCGGGCTGCCACAGATCCTTGAGAGCGCCGTGGTCTACGGGGCAACCAAGCTGTATCTGCAAGAGAAGGCAGACGATCAAGGGGCTGCGCGTGAAGCGGCGGAGCTGGGGCGCGTAGTCGATCTGGCGTTGCGTCAAAACCTACATATGCAAGGCAACCGGACCTATCCCGCGGCACCGCCGTCGAGCCGGCAGCCCTTTGAAATCGTCGTTGATAGTACGCTGGTAATAGCGAGTTAATACAATGGCGATACAAGGTAGGGCGAGCTAATAATGGCGATACAAGCCGAGACTATTAAATACGGACCCTGGAACCAGGGGGTGCGCTACGACCTACCGCCCGAAGATATTACGCCTAACGGGCTGCGTAAGATGAGTAATACGCGGCTTAATGCGGCGGCGGCAGTAGAGCGGCGCTTGGGTACTGCCAGCTACAAAAGCCAATCGGCTATCAGCGGCAGCCCTACCTTCACCGCGCTGGGTGAGTTCCAGATACCCGGGGGTGCGGCGAAGGTATTCGCAGTGGCCGGTGCCGTATTCTATGAGTATGACAGCGGCTGGACAGACCGCACCGGCTCGGTCACGATCACCGCCGGCGACGATAACACGTTCGAGTGGGTGCGGGGCTTTCAAAAGCTCATTCTCACCAACGGCGTAGACGCGCCTATCAAATGGACCGGGACCGGCAACGTGACGGCGTTAGACGTAGACAGCCGGTTCACCACCGCTTCTCATGTAGGCTATTGGGACAACCGGGTATGGTTGGGCAACACCAACGCCAACAGCGACAGGCTCTGGTATAGCGATGCCGGCGACCCCGAGACCTGGGGTAGTACGAGCTTCTACAACTTTGGGGCGCCGATTACGGCCATTGTGCCGATGCAAAACGCGCTCTCGGTCCATACCGAGGATGCGATATACACGCTTATACCTACCGGCAACGCGACGATACCCTACCAGCGGCAGCAACGCACCAGCTCGGACCCGCGCAACCCGCAGCGAGGCGGCACGATCTCGGGCAGGGCGGTAGTAGTACTACCCGGCAACATACAGGTCTTCCCGCTCGAAGACGGCATCTATATGTGGGGTGGTGGTGATACGATAGACAAGGTGAGCTACGCGCTGGACGAGGGCTATTGGGACAGCCTGGTGACAAGTAGGCTGGCCGAGTCTTTTGCGATCTATTACGCCACCGAGGACGAGGTATGGTTCTTCCTGGCGTATGGCACCGGGCAGACCAAGTTCAACCACGTAATGATCCTATCGACCAAGCATCTGTATCAAGACGCCTCGACGGGCGAGACCCGCATGGCGTGGTATGGGCCGTATGAGAACGGCAGCAGCTTCGAGCGCAACACCGCGGCGATCATCGACAACAAGCCTCATGCCGGCGACTATGATGGTCTTGTCTTCGACCATGCGCCGGGTAATACCTATAACGATGGCGGCGCGGCCTACGGCAGCTATTTCGAGACCTCGGCCATCGCACCGTTCGGATCTGACGTTGACCTACGCTGGCTATACGCCAAGACCTATTTCGACGCGCTGGGCGCCTATACGCTGACAGTGGACCAGGAGAGCCAGGGCGTGGGCGTCCATAGCGGCACTCTGGAGACCATCACCGGCGGCGGCGCCCTCGACACTTTTACGCTTGGCACAGATGCCCTCGGCACGGTTCGCATGGTATCGAAAGACACCGATCTACGGGGCTACGACCCCCATAGCAGCTTGACCTTTACCAACAATACGATCAACCAACCCTATCGCGTTCGTCGCACCCATCTGCAATACACGGTGATAGGGCGACATAGGAAACAAAAAGCGGGGCAGCTCTAATGGGATTCAACTTTGACCAAAGTAAGCGCGGAAACAATCGCAAGAAGAAACCGGTAGTAGGGCGTGACCAGTTCCATGCGCCACCAGCACCACCACCGGCGGCGTCACCTCCGCAGTTCCATGCACCACCGGCGGCGTCACCTCCGCAGTTCCATGCACCACCAGCGGCACCAGTGGCGTCACCTCCGCAGTTCCATGCACCACCAGCGGCGTCACCTCCGCAGTTCCATGCACCACCAGCGGCACCAGC
>Ga0209128_1001563_pt1 | contig 15564 bp, 16 predicted proteins | sample ETNvirnome_6_100_FD_184072 | JGI IMG/M metagenome (GOLD analysis project Ga0209128, IMG submission 184072) | Marine viral communities from the Pacific Ocean - ETNP_6_100 (SPAdes) (version 2) | ecosystem: Environmental > Aquatic > Marine > Oceanic | place: Pacific Ocean | collected 2013-06-19 | reverse complement strand
AGTCCCGCGACCTACAAGTTTTCTAGGAGGCTGGGCCAGACACCAGTGGCTTAAGAAATATTTCGGAAAAGAATGTTCAATCGCAAGCCCGGATTTTTGGGACTTACTGGTCGAACGCCATGGACCTCCGAAGCTTCTAATCGAAGATTCGAACGGCTACAGAATATTTTTAGAGGAAAAGACTTGACAATATCCCCGAAAGCATGTATTATATTACTATGACTTGGGGAAGTGGTGGAATGGCATACACAGGAGACTTAAAATCTCCCGCTTCACGGCTTGCGGGTTCAAATCCCGCCTTCCCTACCACAAAACTGAACTAGGAGTTGATAATGTTGAAGAATGTAATTATGATTAGCCTTGCGCTAGTTAACCCCGCTCACGCCGACGAGGAGGGCGAGTGCGCTGGAGGGCTATGTGGTACCCCGGAAGAGTCTGGAGGGGGCGGAGGAGGCGGAGGGAGCGTTCTAATCGCCAATACAGACCAGGGGGACACTTACCAGTACGCAGACGACTATGACGAGGATGGTTTGGAAGATGATTTGGACAATTGCCCATGGGCGTCAAATCCAGATCAGATGGACATAGATTCGGATGGCTGGGGAGATGCATGCGACACATGTCGCACTAGTTGGAATCCTAATCAATTTGACAGGGACGCTGATGGACTAGGGGATTCTTGCGACGAGGATTTGGATGGAGACTCAGTAAACAATCCGGATGATAACTGTTCGGATATTAGCAATCCTAGTCAGCTAGATACAGATGAGGATGGCTGGGGCGATGTGTGTGATTCAGACGATGACAATGACGGAGTCCCTGACACAACCGACGAATGTCCATTATTGCATAGGCGTGATTACACCAAAAATATGCAGTGTGTAACAGATCGTGATCAGGATGGCATTAGTGATCATGTCGACAACTGTATCTCAGTCTACAATTATCACCAAATTGATTCAGATCGAGACAATATCGGGGACGAATGTGACTTCGATATGGATGGCAACGGGATTTCAGACGTATCCGAGTGGCGACCAGACGATTATTGCGCGAATGGGGCGACGGGTTTTGTTAACACCACAGAATGTGAGGAAGTGGGAAAGACCGATATGGCGGGTTCCGGAGAGGAATTGACGGGGTGCAATATTGTACTTCCGTTGGATAGTCATATTCCCGCTCTGCTTCGACGACGATAAAATAATGCTTGACAAAAGACGCTAAATAAGATATGATATATCATAATCAAGGAGGTTGCTATGTTTAAGACAAAATCAGCAAGAACGATGGTCGGGTTTCTACTCTCGATGTTGTTTACTTTTACGTGTTTCTGGAGCATCACTGACGATGCACCTGAAGCTTTTAAGGGGCTGTTGGTGGTATACTTTGTAGTTGGCTCATGGACGACAACTGCACTGCTAGTTAACGAATGGATCAATAAGGGAGAATAATTATGGCAAAAGTGATTGACATGTTCAAGATCGACACAGGAGTCGATGAGGAACCGCAAGAGAAGGAAGAGGAACTTGGGCCAAGAACAAAAGAGGAGCATATTAAAAATTACCTCAAGGATTTGGTTGCAACCGAGGAAGCAATGACTCCCTTTAAGGAGCATAAGAGGGATGTGAGAAAATCCTATATTGAAGAAGGTTGGCTAACAAAAGAAGAGATTTGGGCAGCCGTCCGGGCTTACCGGATGATCAAGGGCGAGAAGGACATGGAGGCTCTTGTTGAAGCCTACGATCAAGTAAAAAAGATGATTCTTTAGACTTGAACAAGTAAAGAAAATGATTTTATGACGAATAAACAAATCAATGCAGCACATCATTGGCGAAACAACGGGGAACTGATGGCGGCCGCGGCGAGCATGGGTTTTATTAAGGGTAAGGTTCTTGATGCTACATATGGATCGGGAGTATTTTGGAGTAGTTATACTCCAAGCGATCTAACTTCTAACGACCTCTATACCGCAGCCGATTATTCTTACAATTTTACTGATTTTCCTTTGAACTGGGAAGACAAGTGGGATACTACAGTTTTTGACCCGCCTTACAAGTTGAATGGCACACCATCGCAGGGGCAAGTCGATAAGGCCTATGGCGTACACAAGAAGGCCACCATCCAGGAACGAATGGATTTAATTATTGATGGGGCAAGAGAGTGCTATAGGGTTACAAAGGACAAAGGCTTTATCTTGGTAAAGGTACAAGACCAAGTTTCATCGGGGAAGATGCACTTTCAAACTGACGCCGTTTCGTCAGCGCTTAGAGAGTTGGGGGCAGTGAAAGTGACTCAAATGCATTTTCTCCGAAGCCCCCGGCCACAACCGCAAGGTCGAAATCAGGTGCACCCCCGTAGTAATTTCTCTACATTGATGGTATTCAAAAAAAGATGATTTTTTAAGCTTGACAACGCATTCTTAATTTGATATATTAAGTACATGGGCGATTATCTCCTCGGTCTTATAAACCGTAGAAAGAGTAGCTGGTCACACCTGGGTTCGAGCCCCAGATTGCCCACCAGACGAGAAAATGATTAAAACAGTTACACCAGTCAATAGGATCGGGATGAGCGGACAACAGAGATATTTGGAAGAGTACGAGAAATATAAGCATATTCAGCTTGAGGAAGGGGAGTATGCTATGAAGTCCAACCCAACAATTAAAGTTATGATTATGAGCATCAATGAAGAGGCCGAACGTGCTCTCGTGAGGACTCTAAAATCTAAAAACGAGCGGGAAAGAACTCTTCATTGGTGTAGGAAGAATCTGGTGAGAAGCAGTTAACTAACAAAGAAAGGCGACTATTCCATGGCGACGGCGGCAGAACGAGCATATGAAAAGCAGAAGAGTTTCGCAGAAAAGGTCGCATTGGCCGAAGTGATCTGCAGAGAAGAGAGTGAAAAACTCTTTCTAAAAGAGGGGGTTAGATATAAGTTTCTAGAATTTGATGGCCAAGTGAAACTGGTCATTGTCCAACAACAATCACCTTATGATACTCGATTGACACATACAATGATCAACCACCTGAAAGAACGGATTGCCTCAGAAGTGCACAAACGGTGGCACGTAACCATTAAGGTTAGAAATAGCATCTGGGAAGGAAAGCCTGCAAAATAAGATGAAATTCGAATTTGATTACAGACAGTTTGTCAGCGGCTATTATTACTCCTCGGCGAAAGTCAATGATGAAGAAGGTCACCTCCTGGGATATTATAGAGTTCAGGAGCTTGGCAGTCTCGGTCCGAATAGAGGTGTTCGAGTGTCTTTTACTTGGGCGAAGGACGGGCGAGCAGATTTCTCGCGACCAGTGGTATCTGTTGAATCGCCAACCTATCCCGCCTCAGTTCTGATTGAAGACACTTTTGTTCGAAAGGTACGAACAATGAGCGAACTACTATTACATAAAATCCAAAATTTAGAGAAGTGACCGACGATACCTTCCGCTCGCACACGCTAGGTGAGTGCGGTGTACCCACCGAGGGTACAGATCTCCCTTTCTCTTCTATGGGTGAACAAAATTCATAAACTAACGCCTAGTAACAGTGTATAGTATTGACTAGTAGCAACAAACGACGGAGCTTAATGAATCAAGAAAAATCCGATTTTTCAAGACTTGGGAAGGCGTTTCAAGAAAAGTTGGCACAGCTGATTTTGCAAGAAAGAGCCTTTTGCGATCAAATGCAGGAGGTGTTGAGCACTTCTTTCTTTGAGCTGAAATATCTGCAGGTTTTCGTTGATAAGATATTTGAATACCGAAAGAAATACGAAGTACACCCGACTTATGAGATCATGGGCACAATCCTCAGGTCGGAGTTGGAGACGGAAAACGAAGCCACCAAAAAACAAACTAGAGATTTTCTTGCAAGAACATACTCCTCGAAAGAAATCAAGGAATCTGAATGGGTTAAGGATAAAGCATTAGATTTTTGTAAGAAACAAAAATTGAAAGTTGCGATGATCAGATCTGTGGACTTACTGCAGCACTCGTCATTCGACGAAATCAGTAGCATCATCAATACAGCAATTAAGCTAGGATCGGACAACAACTTCGGGCACGACTATATTAAAGATTTCGAAGAGAGATACGTACCGCAGATGAGGGCCCCGACAACAACCGGGTGGAAGTTGTTAGATGACATAACGAATGGTGGACTGGGCGAAGGTGAGATGGGGGTCGTTATAGCCCCCACCGGCGCCGGCAAATCGATGGTCCTAGTGCATTTGGGGGCCCAGGCGTTGAAGGCCGGCCGAACCGTGGTACACTATACCTTGGAGTTACAAGATAAATCGATTGGCTTGCGATATGACAGTTGTTTGACTAGCGTGCCCATCAACGACCTTTCTTTGTTCAAAGAACAGGTCTATGAAAAAATTAAAGATGTTAACGGCAAGTTAATTGTCAAGGAATACCCATCCAAGACGGCGAGTACCAACACTCTCAAGATTCACCTTGAAAAGCTTAAAACTAGAGATATCGATATAGGGATGGTTATAGTCGATTATGCGGACCTCTTGAGGCCAAAAAGGAACGAAAGAGAGAAAAGACATGAGTTGGAAACTATTTATGAAGAGTTGCGTGGATTAGCACAAGAATTCAAATGCCCGGTTTATACTGCCTCCCAAACGAACAGATCCGGACTGAATGCAGAAGTGATTACAATGGAGTCAATTAGTGAAGCATTCAACAAGTGTTTCGTGGCAGACTTTATATTCTCCGTATCTCGAACCGTTGAAGACAAGTCTGCCAATACGGGTAGAATATTTATCGCCAAAAACAGACAAGGGTATGACGGGATGATATATCCGATTTTTATGGACACCAGCAACGTGAAAATAAAAGTGTTTGAACCTACTAACGAAACTATAGAGGAAATTACCGAAAAAGCCGCCGAACAGCAGTTGGGAAAAATTAAGAAAAAATACCAAGATTGGAAAAAAGGATAACAGAATGTACGATGCCGAAAAGGTCCGAGAAGCGACTTTGCAATATTTTGATGACGATGAATTAGCAACAAATGTGTTTATGACAAAATATTGCCTTAAAGATAAAAACGGCAACTACATGGAAAAGACCCCCGATGACATGCATCGCAGGTTGGCGGCGGAATTCACTAGAATCGAGCAGAAGTATCCAAATTCGCTTTCGGAACAAGAAATATATGAATCGCTGAGATATTTCGGCCACATTGTTCCGCAGGGGTCTCCCATGTTCGGCATTGGCAATGATTTTGTTAATGCGTCTTTGTCGAATTGTGTGGTGGTAGAGTCTCCGGAAGATAATATTTCCTCAATAATGGAATCTGGAAAGGAATTGGCAAACTTGTTTAAGAACAGGTGTGGCGTTGGAATCGATATCTCCAGCCTGAGACCTGAGAACACCGCGGTTAATAATGCGGCGAAAACCACCACCGGAGCGTGGAGTTTCGCTGACTTTTATTCCTATGTTTGCCGTATGATTGGCCAGAACGGTCGGCGAGGCGCCCTGATGATTTCGATGGATATTCGCCATCCTGATATCGAGAAATTCATTACGATGAAACACGATCTGACGAAAGTAACCGGCGCCAACGTGTCGGTCAAGATTACGGACGAATTCATGAAGGCGGTAGAAAGCAACGAATTGTTTTCTCTCGAATTCCCGGTCGGAGCGAACGGCGCTGCGAAGATTCGGAAGAACGTCAACGCCAGACGCTTGTGGAAAAAGATTGTTGACTCCGCTACCCAGACAGCAGAGCCCGGGCTATTGATGTGGGATAACATCATCAAAAGGCTCCCCGCTAACGAATACGAGGGCTTCGAGACGGTTTGCGTCAATCCGTGTGCAGAAATTGCGCTTTCGGCTTACGATTCGTGTAGACTGATATCTATCAATTTAAAGAACTTTGTTGAAAGTGCATTCTCCGAAGATGCTTATTTTAATTTTGAAAGGTTCGTGTCGACCGTCAAGACGGCCATGAGATTGTCAGATGACTTGGTAGAGCTTGAGTTAGAGAAGCTTAATAAGATTAAAGAAACATGTGATACAGAAGACGAATGCAAAATGTGGGACAACATGCTACAAGCATGCGAGTCCGGACGACGCACCGGCTTAGGGACTCATGGGCTGGCCGACACACTAGCCTGTCTAGGCCTGAAATACGATTCGGTCCACGCGCTGGAGATAATGGATAGTATTTATAACTCTTTGAAGGTTGCCGCATATCAGGAGAGTGTCGAATTGGCGAAAGAGCGCGGGGCCTTCCCCGTATTCGATTGGGCCCGCGAAAAGGATAACGAATTTATCAAAGATTTGCCAGAGGCGCTCAGGGCGGAGATCGAGAAGCATGGAAGGAGGAATATCTCAATCCTCACCAACGCTCCGACCGGATCTGTTTCAATTATGTCACAAACTAGCACTGGGATTGAACCAGTGTTTAGGAATTCCTACATTAGAAGAAGGAAATTAGCCCACAACGAACAGGATCTAGAAGCCGATTTTATCGACGATATGGGGGACAAGTGGTCCGAATACAAAGTTCTTCATCATAACTTGAAAGATTTCTTCAATTTTTCGGAAACGAAGGAGACTCCAAATTATTTTGTGACTTCCGCCGAGATTGATTGGCAACGCCGGGTTGACGTCCAGGCAGTGATTCAAAAACACATTGACCATTCGATAAGCAGTACAATAAATTTACCAAAGGACGTTGATCCAAGTGTTATTGGGGACTTGTACTTACAGGGGTGGAAAAAGGGCCTCAAGGGTATAACTGTGTATGTCGAGGGAAGTCGCGACGGAGTGTTACTCTCCGGAGAAGAGGACGACCCCGCTACAGAGTTTCCGCAAAACAGAGCGCCCAAGCGCCCGGAACTGTTAGAATGTGATATTCAACACACGACAATTCAGGGAGAGAAATGGGTGGTACTAGTGGGTATGTACGAAGGCAAGCCGTACGAGGTGATGGGGGGAAAATCAGATCTTATCGAGATTCCAAAGAAATACAGTAAAGGAACTTTGATCAAGAATAGTAGAAAAACCACGAACTCCAGGTACGATCTCAAGTTTGGGGATGATGGTGACGAGGTAGTGATCAAAGATATAGTCAAGGTATTTGACAATGCCAATCACTCCGCATTTACGAGAATGATTTCCCTGTCGCTGCGCCATGGCGCAAAAATAAACTTTTTGGTTGAACAATTGATGAAAGACCGAGACAGTGACATGTTTAGCTTCGCAAAGTGCATAGCCAGAGTCCTCAAAAGATATATCAGCAACGGAGACAAGGTTAACGGTTCATCCTGCCCTGATTGCGAGTCTGAGCTGGTTTATGTTGATGGCTGCGAGTCTTGTTCATCATGTGGGCACTCAAAGTGTTCATAATTTTATACATTTCCAACATAGGGAGAAAAGAATATGTCGGTATCTAAATCTATTATTAAAAAACATGACGAAATGCTTTATCCAACCGTACGCATTAGGGCTCGCGGCGCCGGCGGCAGTGGCACAGTGGTTTACTCTGAGAGCCACGGCGACGAATACCACACGTATGTCATAACAAATCATCACGTTGTCTCGAAGTGCATAAAAATAGAGAAAAAGTGGGATCCAGTGAAAAAGAAGAAGGTGGATACAGAGATTCTCGACACAGTTTATGTGGAGTTCTTTAAGTACAATAACTTCTCACACTGTATCGGAAGTTTTGCCGTAGAAGCGGATATCGTCGCATATTCTGAGATAGAGGGAGGTCAAGACTGGGCCCTCTTGAGAGTACGAGATAAAGAGAGTAAGGCGGGCTATGTAGCACACAAATTCCCACAAGAAGAAATCGAGAATATTCATATTTTTGATCGCTGCTACGCTGTCGGCGCTTCGCTGGGCCACGCCCCCATTGCTACGTATGGGCACATTTGCTTCACTGACGACGAAATTGGGCACTATAAATACTGGATGTCCACCGCTCAAACCATATTTGGCAATTCAGGCGGCGCCCTTTACAGGTATTCGGACGAAAGAGAGAGATACGAATATATAGGGATTCCCTCCCGGATCACCGTGCAGCCGCTTGGCTTCAGTGCGGACTCAATAACTCACATGGGGTATTTCATACCTATTGAAAGAGTTTATAACCTTCTTCGAGAGAACAATTACGATTTCATTTATGATTCGAGCATTTCGTTTGAAGACTGTGCCAAGCTTCGAGGCGAGATAGAAGATGAAGACGAACCGGACGAGGACGACGAATAGTCGTTAACAAACAGCGAGATTTCGTATAAAATGGGGAAGTTAGACGGAGAAAAAATGAACTTTCAGCCAGTGAATAGGCATATGTTGATTGAACCTATAGAGATAGCAGACGCGGCAGAATCGCAAGTACTTCTGCCAGAAGATTACAAGCCCTCGGACGAACGATATAAATTATGTAAGGTTGTGAAGGTTGCCGCTGATTGCACTGAACAGGTAGCACCAAACATTCTAGCGATCGTTAACGCCTCTATGATAGAGGAGATTCGAGTACTTGATAACAGGTTTTTTTTAGTACTAGAGAACCATATTATGGGAGTGGTAGGTGATTAACGGAGATAACAAGCGAGAGGATGTATGATCTCTGCCAAACTTTTGTGTGCTGCAGTAACGGCGATGAATATGCCGAATGCAGGCTTTGCATGCCAACATATGCAGCATTTGGTAGATTCTGCTCAAGAACACAAAATTAAGCCTGAAATATTGGTCTCCCTAATACACCAGGAGAGTAGGTGGGTCCCAGACGCAGTAAGCCGCAGCGGCGCATGCGGTCTAACCCAAATTTTACCAAAATATACAAAGCCTTATACAAATTGTAAGAAATTGAAAAACCCCACCACATCTATCTCGTTGGGGGCGAAGACGCTGTCTTTTTGGGTGTATACTTATGGCCGCGGCCGCTATAGTAAAGGCTTATGTGGTTATAACGGTGGATACAGATGTAAAGAATTGAATTCTCCAAAAAAGTATGCAAAAAGAGTTATCAAGTATGCTAGAATAATAAGAAGAAAGATCGAGCTCATCAACAAAAGGGGAGAGAAGTGATAGTCGCAGACGTGGTGGTAGACTTACAGTACGGTGATTGCGGAAAGGGGAAAGTGACTAATTACTTATGTGAAAAGGGTAACTACACACACGTTATCCGATACAACGGAGGGTGCAATGCCGGCCACACTATTTATCACAATGGCCAAAGGATTATTACGCATCATATACCTTGTGGTGTGCTTCACGGCGTGCGCTCTATTATCGGTCCCGGTTGTGTTGTATACCCTGATCAGCTCTTCACTGAAATTCAAGAACTTGAAGATGCAGGAATACCCGCTAGACGATTTGTACGTGTTGCAAACAACGCGCATGTTATCACAAGAGACCATATCCGCGAAGATGGAAAAGACTCTAGCATCGGAACTACGAAACGAGGCAATGGCCCCGCGTATAGAGACAAGTATGGTAGGACGGGAGTCCGTGCCTCGGAAGTGGAATCCTTAAGAGAGTTTATAGTAGACATTTACGAAGAAATCCACGGCGCAAACACGCCTGTTAAGATACTGTTCGAAGGTGCCCAAGGCTTCGGTCTGGATATAGATTGGGGTGATTACCCGTTCGTTACGTCTAGTCACTGCACCGTCGGCAGCGCCATTTTGAATGGAGTCCCCCCACAGTCGATTCGAGAGGTGTGGGGGGTGGCAAAAATGTACGAAACCTACGTAGGGGCCAAGAAGTTTGAAGGGTCCGACCCCATCTTCGGCGAAATAAGAGAGGCTGGAGAAGAATTCGGCGCAACCACTGGCCGACCGCGACAGTGCAACTGGATGGATTGGAATTTGTTAAAGAAAGCAATCAATATCAACGGAGTAACAAACCTTGTTCTTAACAAGGTGGATGTGTTGGAAGAAGTTGGCCAGCAGAAGATCCTTGTTGATGAAAAGGTGGTGAATTTTGACTCCATGTCTCTAATGAAAGAATTTATTAAAACAAACATGAAGAAGGGCGTAATAACGTCGTTCAGCTCAAACAAAGAGAGTATATAAAAACGTCGCCAGTGAATGAGGCAAGAGGTGGAGTTGCAAGGCACGTTCACACCTACGACACTATAGTCGTCGGATCTGACCTTAACGCAATCATTTTTTCTTATATCAATGGTTACGTCTTTATCAACAACCACTATTCAGAGCCCCCGTATTTTGACACTCTAGACTTATCCGATCTGGCAGCCATCGGCGATCTATACGATGATATCTATGAAAAGATGGATCCCAAGACGGGGGAAATTTCAAAGGAAAAAGTTTGGAATTATATATCGGTGTTACTGAGCATGCGAGGCCTTCAGCCGTTTTCCGACAAAACCAAATCTATTAGGATACGCGATAATTCTCTTAAAGTATTCACTCACGACTCTAGAATGATTAAATGTAAGTTCAATAACTTATTTATTTTTGACGATCTACATGTTGAAGATATACCGTTCGACTATAGAAAGAAAGATGCCAAATATCGCGTACTAGACTGGTATAAGGTCGAGTCCGGAGCCTTGCATCCACATGAACAAATATGCGGAGACGACGACTTTGTGAACAAGATCCACTTTTATCCGTCAATATACAACCCCCTGCTCAAACACATGGTTTCTGTGTCTTTCTTGACAAAGGAACAACTGCAGGATCCCGAGTATTCGGAGATATATATGAGATATAAGATAATAGACATGTTAACCGCCGCCGGCATCCGCGGCCGAAAAAACGGACTTGGAATTGGCGGCAAACAGAATAGGTTATCGCTGAAGATATCCTTTCAAAAGAGGGATCTTGAAGATCTCACAATTTTACCACATATTGAAGAAGGCTGTATCACCATGGATAATCGAAGCGCTAAAGAGATCATAGAACAACACAAAAGAAACATTGTATGAACTCCGCGTTCCATTTGGCCGGCATTATCCCTATTGCAGGATTTGAGTCGGATTTCGGGTTTCCGTGGCATGACTGTTTGCAACCCTTGGCCTCGGATTATGTTGCCACCGAAGCCGCCGTTGTCGAAGCGGCCTTCGCCGGCTGTGAAACGATATGGATCGTGTGTAATGACGACATGCAGCCCTTGATAAGACATAGGCTGGGGGACTATGTGCAGGATCCGGTGTGGATACATAGAGGGTACAAGAAATATCCCAAAGAACACAGGAAACGAATTCCGATATTTTATGTACCAATTCATCCCAAAGATTATATGCAAAGGGACTGCTATGCGTGGAGTATTCTACACGGAGCAACCACGGCTTGGCGTATAGCAAAGACACTCAGCAAGTGGGTTGTACCCAAAAAATACTATGTGTCATTCCCATACGGTGTTTACCCCCCAGAGACAATTAGGGAACACAGGACTGTTATATCCAGTGATAAAAACTTTTATTTGTCCTATAATGGTAGAACTTTCAAAGACGGCGAATATCTTGGATTTTCCTTCGGAGAAGAGGATTATAAGATGTTTAGGGATGTGATTAGAACGGGAACTGGCAAGATCGTCCCAGGTACGTTTTCATACGGGGGAGAAAAGAAATTCCTGCCGACAAAACAAAAATATTCTGCAAGACACTTTTCTCTTGACAAAGTGTTCAAAGATGCTAAAATAGATACTGCAGTGGGAGTTGAATTGCCATGGTATTATCCAATCGATAACTGGGAAAACCTAGTGACCTTTCTGGGATCTGAGGAAAGGAAGATAATAGAGCGCCCTCACAAAGCATTTTTAAAATATAAAGAACTAAACCCAATTGGAGTTGATAATGAAGAAGAGTGATATACCGTTTGTGGGCTTGCACGTACATTCGAACGCAAGCACGTTCGACGGTATGGGATACCCGGGCGAGCACTGTGATTATGCTTATGAAAACGGGTCCGACGCCCTCGCCCTCACCGACCATGGAAACATGAACAACTTAGCCTATCAAGTGATGCATACAAAGAAGATGCACGAGGCTGGAAAGGATTTCAAGCCAATTTATGGAATCGAGGCATATTTTATCCCGTCAATTTCTGGCTGGAAGCGGGAGGTTGAAGAACTCAGGGCAAAATCGAAGCAGATTGCGGTCAAAGAGGAAGCGGGGATTTACGTTGAAGATGAGAATCATCGCGAAACCAAAAAGGGTGTCCTGAAGCGCAAAAACCACATTATTGTACTTGCACAAAATCAAACCGGTCTAACGAATCTCTTCAAGATGGTATCAGATAGTTTTAAGGAGGAAAACTTTTATCGGTATCCTCGTATCGATTATAAGATGCTCTCAAAGTACAGCGAAGGTTTAATGGCGAGTAGTGCCTGTCTGGGTGGGATTTACGGAAAGGATTACTGGAGACATAGGGAAGACGGGCAATCTGCAATCTTAGATGCCATGTCGGAGACTACCGAAAAAATGATTTCCATTTTTGGAGACCGCTGGTACGCAGAGCTACAGTGGAACAGGATTCCAGAACAGCATGAGTTAAATAAGTGCATTATCGCTACTGCGCAAAAGCATGGAGTCGAGCTAATCTCGACTGCGGACAGCCATTACCCTGGCCCAGATAAATGGAAAGACAGAGAGTTGTATCGTCGGCTTGGGTGGCTCGGGAAGAGCAGTCGCCCGGATTGGCTCAGTGGAGACCTACCGGCATCAGTTAACGATTTGGACTACGAGTTGTATCCAAAAAATGGCCAACAGATGTGGGAGTCATATAAGGAGTATTCTAAGCAGGTCGGTTTTGATTACAACGACAGTATGGTTAGGGACAGCATCGAACGCACTCACCATATCGCTCACGACAGAATTGAGTCCTTCTTTCCAGACAACGAGGTTCGGCTGCCGGATTTCGTCGTACCAGAGGGTCTGACGGCAGACCAAGCACTCATTCAGTTATGTGTATCTGGCCTTAAGGAGCACGGGTTGGAAGAAGAGCCCGAATATGTCGAACGCTTGAAGCATGAAGTCGGCGTCATTAAAAAAAGGGGCTTCTCGAAGTACTTTCTGACGATGAAGGCAGTCGCCGACAAGGCCGTCGAGAGACAATTGGTCGGCGCAGGCCGAGGAAGTGCAGCCGGCTCCTTGGTTTCCTACATGCTTGGAATCACTCAAGTGAACCCGCTAAAGTATAATTTACAGTTTTCAAGGTTTCTCACAGAAGAAGGTTCTGGCTTCCCGGACATCGATTATGATGTTTCTGCCCCGATGGAGCTCAAGGAGCGCCTTATCGAGGAATGGGGGAACACTACGGTAGTACCAATTTCAAATTGGAACACTCTTCAGTTGAGAAGTCTCATCAAGGACATTGGCAAATTCTACAACATTCCTTTCACTGAAGTTAATTACGTGACTGGTAGGATGATGCACGAGGCGATGCCAGAGGCAAAGAAGGCGAATGGTATTAAATCAGGGGTGTACGTGCCGACCTTTGAGGAGGTCATGGCATACAGCAGATCGTTGCAGGATTTTCTTAAAAAATACCCGCAGGTCAAAACTCATATCGACGAACTCCACGGACAGGTTAGATCTAACTCAAGGCATGCCGGCGGGGTCGTTATTGGCGAGGATCTCGATAAGAGGATGCCTTTAATTAACAGTAAGGGCGTGCGCCAGACTCCTTGGACGGAGGGCCAGAATGTTCGGCACTTGGAACCGATGGGGTTCATTAAGTTTGATATTCTGGGTCTCGCCTCACTGAGGATGATGGAGGAGGCGATTCGCCATATTCTCAAAAGACACCATAACGTGACGGAACCAACTTTCGCGGATGTTAAAGATTTTTACGACCAGAATTTGCACCCTGATGTGATCGACCTAGAAGATCGAGAAGTGTACGAAAATGTGTTCCAGGCGGGGAAGTTTGTCGGGATCTTTCAGTTCACTGAGACTGGGGCTCAGCGTTTGTGTCAAAAAGTACAGCCGGAAAATCTCGTAGATATTGCGGCAGTGACTAGCATCTTCCGGCCCGGGCCCCTAGGGGCGGGAGTCGACAAGAGTTATGTCGAGGCCAGGAGAAATCCAGATCTAGTGGAGTATCCACACGAGATTTATAAAGAGGCCACGAAAGACACCGCCGGCTTCTTGATTTTCCAAGAACAGATTGCCGAACTAGCCCACAGGCTTGGGAACAACATCAGTATGGATGAGGGAAACTCTCTTCGCAAACTTTTGACAAAAAAGGGTGCTGGAGAGTCCGAAGCAAAAAAGAACAAGATCTATAAAAAGTTTCTTGACGGCTGCAATCAGAAGAAGATTGATCGCGGAACCTCCCAGAAGATTTGGGACTTGTTCGAATATTTCTCAGGCTATGGGTTTAACCTTAGTCATGCGATTTCTTACTCGATTCTCTCATATCAGTGCGCTTGGCTCTTAAATTACTATCCGTCGGAGTGGACTGCTAGTTTCTTAGACAAGGAACCGGAGAAGAGGAAGGAGCGAGCGATTAATTTGGCGAAGAAGAGTGGGTTTAATATTCAACCATTAGACATTAATTCCTCTGGAAAGGTGTGGGAGATCTCCAAGGACGGGCTAACCCTCATTCAGCCGCTGACGTCTATCAAAGGCCTCGGAGAAGCCGCAATCACGCAGATTACGCAAAATAGACCCTTTAATACAATCGAGGAATTCCTCTTTAACGAAAATATAACTTACAGCAAACTTAACAAGAAGGCGCTGGACGCACTGGTCAGATCTGGAGCACTCGCCCCCTTGATGGATGATCGGTTCACTGGAGCGAAGCATTTCTGGACTGCGATCGCTGTTGACAGGCCCAGGAAGGAAAAGAATCTGGCCGAGAATATTACTAAGTACTCTCCGGAAGGAGACTTTTCCGACGAAGAGAAGATTCAGTATCTTGTTGATTTAACTGGGGTTTTTCCATTCGAACTGGTTATGGACGATGCGGTCCTGAAGAAACTGGAAGACTACTGCGTTCCGCCGTTGGGGGAGTGGGATAACAACTTGGGAGTAGCATGGTTTATTCCGAGAGAGGTTATTTCCAAGAAGACGAAGAATGGTAAAACATTTTGGATTGTAAAGACAATTGATTCAACATCCTCTGCCGAAGCGGTAAAATGCTGGGGTGTTAATCCAAAGCGGGATGCGGTGATTCTTAATCGTCCGTATATGGCTCGCCTCAAGTATGACTCGACGTGGGGGTTTTCCACCCATAGTATTTCAAAAACATTTAGGATGCTAGGATGAACAACAAAGTAGTGATTGTAGAAGGTTTGATTGGGGCAGGCAAAAGTTCTCTTTCAAAAGAACTTGGCGAAGCCCTAGGAGAGAGCACTCTCACTCTGATGGAGCCGGATGAGAAGGACAATGCCAACCCTTATCTCGCTTCTTTCTACGAGAATCAGGAACGCTGGGCTTTTACGATGCAAGTTCACTTGCTTCAAGCGCGCTACATGATGCACTTACAGGCTCAGTGGTACGCTATGAATCGACAGGGCCATGCCGTACTTGACCGAAGTTATTTTGGTGATACCTCATTCGCGCGCCTGCAAGTGAAGACTGGCGGAATGACAGAAGACGAGTTCGAGACTTACCGCAGCATTTACCAT
>Ga0209128_1001561_pt1 | contig 15571 bp, 15 predicted proteins | sample ETNvirnome_6_100_FD_184072 | JGI IMG/M metagenome (GOLD analysis project Ga0209128, IMG submission 184072) | Marine viral communities from the Pacific Ocean - ETNP_6_100 (SPAdes) (version 2) | ecosystem: Environmental > Aquatic > Marine > Oceanic | place: Pacific Ocean | collected 2013-06-19 | reverse complement strand
ACCCACATCAGCCACAGGAGCCTTCGCCACGCCTCCCGCTTCGTCTTGTACGGACCGCCCGCCAGTGATCCCTTCTTGGTCCTGACGCACCAGCGGTTGCTGTTGTTGTATTGGGTTACTTTCATTATTCTTGCGTACCTCCGCATTGATTTCGTTTACGCCTTGCTTGGTCAGGTTGCTAGGTGTTTTCGATAATGATTGTTTTTCTTGTATAAACTGGTTTATTTCATCGGTTCCAGTTCGTGGGCCTAACTTATTGCGCTGGGGCAACCTAGCTGCATCACTACGAAACTCAGTGGGCGTTACTGTAGGATTAACACCTCTAGCCTGTTCTACGCCAACCCCAGCAAACTTCTGCAAAATGTCCTCTGATATATTCTCACCCCTACGGACAGCCTCTCTAGCTCTTTTTTTAATGGATTTTAGTTCTATAGCAGCCGCATCAAGTTCTTGTGGAATCTTTGCAATATCCTTACTAGTAAGCCTGCTCCGTATAAATCTTTCGGCCCCTGCTGCTCCACCTAACGCTTCAAAAGCCAAAACTGTTGCCATTGTCTCAATGGTGGCGTCAATATCCCCGCCCGTTTCAATATAAGTGGCTGTTCCGAATCCACCAGTAATAGCCGGAACCCTTACTGCCGCCTTTTGGCCAGCAGACAGCCCCGGTATCTTGCCAACCAACTCTCCCGCCTTACCTACCAACCCACCTGTTAATGTACTATTACGAATAGACCTAAGCCTGTCGCCTAGCGTTTCGCCCTCTCTTGGTGTTTGTAGCGTTTCATGCGCGCCAAAAGTCGCCGCAGCCCCAATCACTGGAGAAAGTCCCCCTGTCGCGGGTTTTACTAACCGAGAAGCCAGAGCAAATTCTAAAGCAGTTCTCGGCACGTCACTGGTTACAGCAGTAGCAACTTTTTCCCCTAATCCCGCATCTTGTCGCACTCGATCTAAAGCTCGTTTTCGTGCGGCAAAAAAGCCCGGAAGCTCTGACGCATTTTCACCTGGATGCAAACCATGACGACTAAGAAATTCTCTCGCCCCAAACAAATTAAAGGAGTCAATCAAAGCCCTCTCCTTAACCCTTTGAGCAGGCGTTAATTTACTAAATTCAGCAACAAATTCTTCTTCGAGTTGTAGCTCAGTCTGCTTCTCTACGTTCTGCTTAGATACTTCATCTTTAATATCACTCTCCAGCCGCCTGTGGCTGGGTATCATCTGTGGATCAGGTGCATCAAGGGTAGGAAATAAAGGAGTCTCTATCTGTGTAGGCGCAAACGCAGGCGAGGCAACTTCTGGTTCAGGCAGGAAAAAACTACCGTCAATTGTGTGTTGCAACGATGCAGCCTTTGGGGTCTTGCCTTCTCTTACTACATCGCCAAGCGTTTGAGGAGGTGTGCCTTCTCTTTCTCGAATCGCATCTCCAAGCGTAGGCATCAGCGTCCTTTCTTAACTTCGTCGATCAAGTCTTCAATTTCTTCATCGGAAAGACCTGTTATCTCAACCTTTTCGATAAGGTCGCTGGTCTTAACCCCTAACTGGCGAAGTGACTGAACTTTCGATTTTGCTTTTTCCAGACTATTACCTGCTCCTGCACCATCAAACGCTCCAGATGTTGCTTCCGAGAAATCTTCTACGGAGCTTGGGCCACTCGATTGAGGATCAGCCTTAGTCGGCTGATTCGCCCCACCTGCTGAATTATTAAGAAATTTATTACCGCCCAACGCTCTAAAGGCTTTTTCTGCTTCCTTAGCCTCAGGAGAATCTACTCCTAGTTCTGGATCAGACACAGCAAAGTTCCAAGCCTCCATTGCTTCGACCAGCAACCTACCTCTGGTACGATTATCGTCAAGCTCAAGTTGTGTCGCTTCTTTCGGCAGCAAACTAACCGCCTCGCCTCTGGCCCGCATTATGCCCGCCTGCCGTCGCGCGTTCTTTTTATTGTTAAACGGGTCAGTCACCATGTCGCCAACACCTTGCAGAGCTTTCTTAAAGAAATTACCACCAACTTCCTTACGACCAGACTCAGAAGCCTCGGCAGCCAGTCTGCCTAGTAATTTCTGGTTACGGCTCTGGTTGTCGATCACGCCATTGGTCACGTCCTTGCCAACGAGCTTCTTACCTGCTGCAATGCGGAGCCTGTCGCTACCTAGAACCTGACCTAATGGAACACCGGTAAGTTGCGACTCTAACGCTGCGCCCGCCTTAAACAAACGGCTTGCTTCCTCGCCTGTCTTACCTGACGCCTGCTGGTATATCTTGTCCAGCAACGGCTGGGCAGCGTCTATTTGCTGCTGTTTACGGTCGCCTTCGATCTGTTTCTTTTTAGCTAGATTCGCTAGACCGGCTGTTATCTCAGGTAAAAGATTCGGTCTAGCAGTATCTCTAATAACATTCATACTCGGCATTTTAATGCTCCTTATTATTTATTTTCTGCGGCAAGACCGCCTGCAACTCCACCAGCTATCGCTCCAAGACCCCCTGCTGCTGCCGCACCAGATATGCCACCTGCAATAACGGAACTAGCTACACCTGGACCTTCTTGTGTTACAATCGCTGATTGTGTTTGAATTCCTAGTAACCCCATCAACTCATTATACATATCAGGATTAACCTCGCCAAATTCTTGCATAATTGCGTTAATCTCAGCTTGATTCTGAGCCTGACCGACACTGGCCAGTCCTAGCGTATCCATTAAGTTTCTAATCTGATTGCTTCGTGCCTGCTGCTGTTGTATTTGAGCGTCGTTGGCTTTGCGTACTAGGTCGGCGTCAGTGTTAGCCGTGTTACTCTTAATCTGTTCGATCTGAGCGTCGGTAACGCCTTCACGTCGCATGATGTCCTCAGTCTGTGCATCAATCTGACCGGTCCTTGCCATGTCCTGTTCGATCAACCCGCCAAATCTTTCAGTCTGAACGTCCGTCAGGCCGATATTCGCCAGTGATTGCTGAACGTTTGCCGACTGTTGTTCAAGTTCGCCGGGTAATAGCGACTTATTCGCTTCTGTATCAAACTTCTGGGCCTCAGTTCCGGCCTGTGTAGCACCAATATTCGCCGTTGCCTGTCCTTGAGCTAATGGATTGTTCGATACGGCAAGCGACGGGTTGATCGCTGACAGCGACCTGTTAGCTGCACTCTCGGCAAGCCCACGTCGAGCCTGTTCGTCTTGGTATCGCAGTTGTGACCCTTGACTCAAGATGCTGTCTTCAACGTCCTGTGCGCCCTTCTGGAGAGCCTTGCCGCGTGCCGAACCAAAGAAGCCCGGCCCAGCGAACGCTGAGTTGATCGTTTGTGATGTGTTTTCAGCGAAATTCTTGCGTGCAGGGTTAGCAACGGCGTTCTGGATTAGCTTATCGGTCGTACCCGTATTCACCGTTGTTGATGGATCGCCAGATAAATGACGTTGTGTTGCATTGACCTGATCGTTCCTCAATGGATCGTTCGCCTGCGGTATTAGCGATGGCGTGGCCGCTGTCGCTGTTTGGGTGGGCTGGGGTTGCACCACCTCCGGCCCCTGCTCGCCAACGACCGCCGACTGGCCAGGTAGTAGCTCGCCACCTGACGCTAGGCCAGGAAGCTGTGTCTCCGCCAGTAACGCTGCGGGATCGGCTCCTACTTGGTTCTGTTCAATGATCGCAGGCGCGGCTATGGTTGGCCCTGCACCCAGCGCGACTTGACCTAATGGATTGAACGATTGTGCCACTGGAGCCTGTACGTTAGGAAGCACCGTTGACGGCTGGGTAGCGGTAATCACCTCTGGCCCTTGCTCGCCGACGACCTCTGCGGGTTGTAATCGACTTAACTCAGGATTACGCTCCTCCCTGCGAATCCTTTGATCTTCAACTTTCCCTAACTTTATCTCTGCTTTGTCTTGAAGTTTTAGCGTTTTTTCTTCTATAAGTTGCTTAAATAAATCCAATAAGGGTTTTGACTCATCATCAAACTCGCTCCCTACTGTCTCTGGAACCTCGATCTCGCTAGGAACAAACGGACCTGACGTTATAGGGCCAGCCAATCTCTCTGCGGGCGCTAGTCCTCGTTTCTGTAGTAAAGTGTCAATATTAGCGTTAGTGGTTGTACCACCCCGTATAGTGTCAGCAAGTCCTCCAGACGAACCAATAATCTTCTTTTGAGTATCAGTCAGGTCTGCGACTCGATCACCCTTAAATACACTGTCGTCACGACTTGGAAGTAGATCGTCAAGCTCACCGGACTTTAAAAGCTGTCTAAACTTTTTCGTATTAGCAATAACGCTTGCTGGTATTTTACCATCAAACATCTTTGAGATTAAAAGAGGTAGAATAGGCTTTTGTTTTGGGCCTAAAGTGCTTGTTTTTGTAACGGCCATATCGGGCCTCCTAAATCTTGGTCAATGCCACGTAAAATAAATCACTGCCAATTCGCGTATAAATCCGGTATTCGTCAGGGGCAGGATTAGTGTTTGTGTATAGCCGTATCTGGCCCTCATCGAAATCATCCACGTCAACCGCATTCGTCCAACTGGCGACATTAACGATGGTGTGCGGAAACGTCGTCGCTCCGTTATCTAAATCGTTCCGCAACGCCGTCATTAAGCGGCGAAGCTGGATAACCAACTCCCTCGGCTCCTCAGATAGATTAAAGCTCGATGGCGTCTGTTTTTGCGTCACTGGCCTTTACCCCTTATGATGTACCGCAATCCTACCATGCGGGCGTTGTAGCGGGAGGAGACTGTGTTGTTGAGCAATCGAAACCTTATCTTTCGAGACGTAACAGAGAAGTCTAATTTGTATCTATCCCAATTAGCCGTCAACGCTTGCGTTCCAATAGTCGTAAAGTTCAATCCCTCGTCGGTTGAATACTGAACGGTAACAGAGTCACCTTTGGCGTCTATAACAACAGACATAAACTTTAAATAACGATCCTGATGGTCTGCACCTATAATGTCAGTTGAAGTATAATCTTTAGTGTGGAAGTCTTGCGTAATGCTGAGTCCGTCTTCATTTTTGTTCGTATCATCAACTTGATAAACATAACCATTGTCGCTTCCCATTAACGTAAACTTAGAGCCAGGGACCACAAACTCCAGCCATGAGCCAGACGTGTCTTCCCATGCGTCAGTCATGTCAGACCAGAGATACGTCGTTACCAGAGCCGCCGCTCCCGTTGCCGTGACGTTTCTCTGGTGAGAATCAATAGTCCAGTAGTTTTCTTTCCAGTCGTAAGTTATTGATCTGTCAGCGTTGGTTGACGCGGCAGTTTTGCTTGGCCAGTAGAATGTGACCTGCTCTTTTTCTCTGTCGATAGCGTTTCGGATATTGTCGGCATTATCAATATCAAGGTCTGTAAAAAACTCGTCCCATATCTCTCGGCCAGTGTCTTCGACGAAGCTACCGCCTCGATAAATATGAAGGCCGTCTTTGCCTATGAATATGTGGCGATCCTCCATAACCACTAACGCACCAGCACCAATAAGCCCCGTACCCCGAACCGCCGTATTAAAATCAAATAATGTTGCCCCGCCAGTGTGCTGCATCATTACTATTGCGTCTTGCTTGTATAAAGCAATCTGGTCGCCAATCAAAGCAGACCAAACAATGTCACCAGGAGTATCGAGTATGTCAGCGAAACCTGCGTTAGTGGTCGTAAAGTCATGCTCGTCGATTAATCCCGTTGCCGACCACCGTAACCGCTTTGGTTGAGCGTTACCGTCTTCGGTTGTACCAATAAGTATTAACGAGTTCTTGAAGTACATTACTTGCTTGGCGATGTGATATGTTGAGGTCTGGTATCCGTCCCCACCTAGCAACGCAACAGGATGGTTTGGTGTAGATATATCCCCATCCCAGTAGAATATCTCGTCAACACCGTTTGAGATAATATAGTACCAGCCAGCCGTTAATGTCCCGCCTCCACCTTGTGCGGCGTGAGCAAACGACACCAGCTTACCTGCCTCACCATTAAGAGTGTTTCCAGTGTACGGAATCGTCGGAAGGGTGAGAGTCGCTCGCCATATATCTGAGGCTGGGTTGTAGTCGTAAATCCTCTTGTCTGTTATAGCAAGCAAGTTCGTTGTTCCGTCAAACTCAAAAAAAGTACCTAGTCCTAAAACTGTCTCGTCTGCCACCCCTGAGTTTTTAGTAAGTGTTCCAGTGCTGGCGTCGTGTGTTCCGTAGGCCGAAGTATTAACTCCGCTTAACTCAAAAGTATCATCACTCCTGTTAGCAACAGTGTAAGTGTTCCCGTTAAGCTCAGTCATGCCAGTCATACCAGTAAATGTAACGGTATCGCTATTGGCTAGCCCATGATCGGGTGCAGTCACTACGCCTGGATTTGCGTTCGTCGTAGCTGTAGTAAGGCTCTTGCTCCAAGTGTTCGTAAAAGGTAGTTCTGTTCCAGAGCTACTGCCAAACTTAACAGTGCCAGGTTTCGGCCCTATCTCGCCATTATCAAAACGAGTATTACGCGAGTAAGGCGTCTTCTGTTTATCAATCAGCGTTGGCGGCAATGACACATCCACGCCACCCGTTGGAGATAATAATTGTTCTGTTTTTTGTCTTGCCATTTTATAGAGGATTAGGCAGAAGCCGCCGTTAAGAGATAATATGTTGTTCCATTAATTTCCACTTGAACAGTTCCGTCCGCTGTAGTATTTGATCCTGTTGAATCATTACTCATTACTAAATCGTAAGTAGTTGCATCCGTATAAACTCGAAACGCTTTTGTTGTGTTGTTTCGCCACATGTGTCCTTCGTTTGGAGTAGCTGGATTTACCAAATCACCCGTGAACTTGATATGACCTGGATTGTCTCCTGCCGCTCTCGTGATAGACAAGTGCGAATCTGTTCCTGGCTCCATGAGAACATTGCCCTCAAACTTTGCTGCGCCCTCAAACGTCCAAGCACCATCAATTGTCTCGGTAGCATCCTTGTCTACTAACCGTCCATTCTGTATCCCCGCAATCGTACCCAACGTATCCGTAAACGTAATCGTATCGACACCCGTTACAGAATTATCATTCATGGCTATATTCGACGCCATGTTGCCACTGATATTCACCGTCGAACTAAACGTAGTCGCACCACTAAACGTATTCGCACCACTAAACGTATTCACACCTGCGACCGTCTGACCACCAGAGAGCTTGAGGTATTCGAGGTCATGCCATGCTGATGCCGCGTAGACCTGAGCGACATACCCGTTTCCCGTATCGACCCATATCGCACCCTCGGCCAATCCTTCGTTGCCTGAGATAGTTACGTTGGCAGCAGCCCCGTCGGTATCGACAGCACCCACAACCAAGTTGGTTGGCGCACTTGTCGCAGTATGAACTCTAGCTGACCCTTCCAACGGCTCGCCACCCACTCCCGCAGCGGCGATACCTACATGAGCTTTGTTAGACCGATCCTCTACCGCTTCTCGCAATGACCGCATCTCTAACGCGCCAGCAGACACTTGGTCGACGTTCTGAGGATATGTTACGTCCCATCCTTCTTTATCGGTGTTAGCACCCATGATTATTCCTCGTTAAACGCTTGCTCAGTTGCCCAAGCGTCGTCGGTTACTTCTTTTGATTTATTCTTCCAATATGTGGAGTCCTGAGTCTCCATTGTCATCTCAAACATCATCGACGATGCGAGATATATAATTGCTTGATCCAGAGTCTTATCTAGCACTGTTACGCTACTGTCGCCAGTGAATGCTGTAGGATAAGACTGACCGTTGAGGTAGATCGCCTTGCCGTTCTCTGATGAGCTTGGCAACGGGTTAATGATAAGGTTGCCACCACGCTGCGTCGCCTGATAGGGTGGTCCTGTAGACGCACCCTCTGGGAACGAATACTTGTCATCAAACTCGTCAGGGCGCATCAACTCCAACGCCCACGCATTGCCAGCCGAGGCGTCAACGTACCTAGCCATTGCCACACCTCGTATGGTGGTGGGTATCGTGTAAGTCTTCTTAGTCACCGTACCACCACTGGTGTAGGCTGTATAGCTTGACGTTGACGAGATCGTGAAGATGTCAGTCGCCACGCCTGCCACTGTGTAAGTGTTGCCATTCACCTCGGTCATTCCGCTAACGCCAATGATCGCCACGCTGTCGCCGTTAGAGAACGTATGCCCAACAGCCGTAACCTGTCCCGACGCTGCGACCGTAAGAGCCGTAATAGCGTAAGTCTCCAGCGTCGTACTCGTATCCTCAGTCCGCAACACACGCCACTCGTACAGCCCGCCAATAATGTCCATTGCCCATTGCAACCTTGTATCTATCGAAGTCACATCAGCCGTACTGGTCCGGTCGGTAATCGCCTGAACCTCAGAGTTCATCTGTGTTCGCGTTAACGTTCCCATTATTTACCTGCGATAATTTTTTTAGCTTCTTCTGCCGATGATGCCGTGACCTGATGCCGAACGCCATTAACAACAGCGACCCATTGCGTAACAGGTTTGATCTCTGGCAGTTTAGGCTTGCTTACTGGTTTGGGTTTGTTATCCATTTCAATATTCCTTTCTAAAAGACAGGGCGCGACCCGAAAGCCGCGCCCCGGTTAGTACATCAATCTACGCCGATAAAACGATAGAACAGTTTTTCGCCGCTTACAGAAGTGTCCGTTCTTGTGATGGTGATAGCACCAGCCGTTGGCCGATAACCGTTAGCCCCAATAGACGGAGTTGAAACATAAAACTCAGCGACCGTCGAAGAATCAGAGTTGAACGCTACGTGAGAAATCAAACTCAACGTGGTCGTAATAACCACCGTTGCGTCTGTCCCACTAAACGAAACAAAACCAAAGTCTTCGCCAAAGCCGTTATGCTGAACAGTCTGCTGAGTTACATAATCTCTAGCCATGAGAAAACTCCTTTCTTAACCCCAAAGGTCAGTTAGGACAATGTTAGATAGCGCAAGAGTTGTGCTAGTATCAGCAGCCAAAGTTCGACCTGCGGGAACCGTTGCTGTTGTTGACCAAACATAAGTATCTAGCCCGCCATCAGTCGTTGCGTGGGGATATAACCAGTCACCAGCAGCTACGCCGCCATCAGTGATAGCATCAACCGCACTTAACCGAGTCTCGGTTGAGCCGACCAAAGTTGTCAGGTCGGGGCAAACACCACCAGTCCAGAAGAACCCGTAGTATCCGTCAGTTCCAACAGCCCAAATCCCAAGAGAGATTGCACAAGGGCCAACAGTAGCGTCCGTTCGGTCAGCCGTTACAGCGTAGTAGTCTGCTTCGGTTGGGTCCCAAACGCAAACATGCCCAGCGATCAACGCTACAGCACCAGCACCCTGCTCGTATTTCAGATAGGTACAAGTACCGTATCCATTTAAAGCACTGTTGAAGTAAGAAATCTTCGTACCAGGTGGAAAACCAGCAGTCGCCACCTGATGGTGGTCGCTTCCAGTTACCGCCTGATAATTCGCGCCGCTTCCCGTAGAGATAAATCCATCTTTAGGAATGGCATAAGGTTGTAAAGCACTCATAAAAAATCACCGTCCTTTCATTAAGACATTGCGGTTGTCATATAGTTGTTAGCAGGTTTCCAGCAGATCAGTCCGGTATGGGCGAGCTTGACGCGAGCCAAGTATTCGTCGAGGCCGTTGTTGACCTGACCTTGCCAGACAAACTTTGTTACTTCAAAATTACGCTTGGGAGAGATGCGCCATTCCCATGTACTCAGATCGAGCATATAGAAATAGCTGGCCGGGCAGTTGTCATCCAAAACGATTTCAACGCCGTCGATGGTAAACGAGGCGAAGCCCGCTTTGGCCATCATGCCACTGGTATCGAGTTCACGCTCTTTGGCACGAACCAGAGATTTCCATTTACGGAACAAAACCGATCCGCAAACAGCCAGTAACGACTTGCGATTACCGCGTTTGGTTAGCACCTGATCGACCATGTAGTCCCACTGATTAAACGATACGCTAACGACAGTGGTGAAAGCCTGAGCCGAATCGTTACCGGTACGACCAGTAAACCAATCGCCCACGCCTCTGGTGATGCCTCCGTAAGTTGCCAAGCCTCCATAGGTGGGGTCGTGACAAATACCCGCATTCAAACTCAACGGATCGTTAGAACCCGGCGTCGACACTGTTCCTGCCTTATCGTAAACGGCAAAGAAGTTTTCGCTCAGGGTGTCCATCTGATCTTCTTGAGCAGACTTCACTTCCTCTGCGATGGTGTCAACGATCTGGTTCTCACCGTCGTTAAGAATCTCATCTTCCACGTCGTACTTGATAGGCGTCTGAGTGTACTTCCAGGCAAACTTAGCTGCCGTTCGTTTCGACTCAGTACCACTGTCAAGCGGCTCTGCTTTGCCATACGATTGCGTCTGCGTATTCTTCGCGTAACGCAATGGTTTGACCACGTTGCGACCGCCTTTGGTTACAACCCGTTTCATCTTCCGCATCTTGTGAACAATCGGAATCCGGTCATGGACCTGATCCTCAACGGTTCGCAAATAAAGCTCCTGGGTGTCAGCGGTAAGCTGATCCACACTTAATGTAATGGCCATTTTATGGCCTCCTTTCTAATGGATTGCGTCAAAAAAAAAGGGGCTGCCAGCACTACGTTCCCGTAACACTAACAGCCCCATACCAGGCTGGTGAGTATGCACCTTTAAGCGATAATTACTCCGCAGATGCCATAGCTATTTTTTTGACGCTAACCCTATTTTGTTGTTAAAATTCCACTAAACTTCCCACGATTCCGCATGTCTTCCAGAACATCGTCTGGCGAACCGCGAAAAACGTCCGAGTCTTGAGCCGCTTTACCAGACCGTCCGGTATCCGCTTTAGCTCTACTCGCTTTTGGTGCAGGCTTCTTTCCTGCCGCCTTAGCAGCAGCTAGATAACCCATCTCGATAAGATCGTGTCGTTCTTTCAGTTGAGGACAGTCTTGGCCTTCCAGAGAATAACCTCTGGCAATCGCTTTCTCAGAGGCGATCCGTAAAGCCTCGTTCCTTAACTCAGTACCATGTTCAGCGTCCATAGCCGACAAGTGACTGTGATAAGACTCCTGTTCCTTACTGTAAGACACCTGAGCCGCTGTCTGCTGTAATAAACCTTCCAGTTGCCCTTGCCGCTTCTTGAGATCGGCAATCGTTTCTAGAGGATCGTCATCGTCATTCTTATCCTCTTTGGGTGACTTACTACCTGCCGCGTTGACCTTCTGCTCAAGTTCGGCAATATACCGCTTCGAGTTAGCAAGCTCTTGCTGCTCTCTCTGTCGATCCTTATCGAACTCATGCTTGTCCTCAGCCTGCTCAGCTTCCTCAGTCTGATCTTCCTCTACGCTTTCTTCTTGACTGGTTTCGTCGTCAAGGTCTTCCAGCGATAGAACTTCTTGTTCTTCATCTGACATAATACATCTCCAAAACTATGGGTTTGCCCGTAGGCCTTTCCTATAAAAACACTTCAATTAGCTGTTTAGCCGTAGCTCTTTAGCCATTGAGTATTTACAAACGACTTAACTTACTGGTCGGAACCGCGATCTTACTGACCTCTTTCTTCTTAAAGCCAGCACAACCGCCAAAATTCGCCGTCATCACGCCAAAGGGCGCTTCCTCATGCTCCTGATTGCAACACGATCCCATCGCCGTCTGGGCGCTGGGATGAACGCCCATCAGGTTCCACGACTCACAAAAGTTACATATTTCCTTGTCTTCAACATTTTCATTTTCTGCTATCACGCGACATTCTCCTGGCTTTGTGCGATAAAGTTATTTAATAACTGCTGGACTTGCGGTAATTGCAAGACCTCCTGATATTGAGTAAACAACGTCCACGACTGCGAACGCTGCAATATTTCCTCTTTATTCCTGACCTCATAGGCGTCAAGTATTTCGGGAAGGTAGGGTCCACCCGTAGTTAATACATTATTTAGCTCAAGGGATTGTTGCCGCTTAGCTTCTTTATCAAACGGTAATGTGGACCCCGCCTCTATATCTACATCGTATCGAACTTCACGATGCTTCTGGCTAATCTCGATAGCAGACGCCATGCCAGTTTCGCCCAGCACTCTAACGATACGCCCAACCTGATAATTCTGTTGTATGGTCTGCGAGATCAACAGGTAGACTCTGGAAACAAACTCGTCCATGAGTGCCGACGCTAATCCGATCCTGCCGCGACTGGCTCGATCCAGTGTCGCAATCTCGGTAGCGGTCGCGTTCTTTGATGGCGTCTTGCCAGAGTTGGCCGCCGACACGCCGCTGGATGTCTCCAGACCTCGTTCTCTTAGCTGCAATAGATTAAACACATCCGACGATATGTTAGGGACTGTATGGTACGCTACCACATTGTTCGGCGGCTGATTGTTCGTATAGGTAACTTCGTCTGGACCGGTCTTTAACTTGCCCTTGATTGCGGCAGCGTTCGCCACACATCTCGGATGGGCCGACGCCAACGCATGGTCCTCGATCATGCTGGCCATATCGTTCATAACGTCCTGGTCGGACTTGATCGGCTCCACCTCGTCCATGCCATACCACCGATGCGGAATGACCATGTTGATGCCAATAGCAATCGGCCATGACGCAGGCCTCACCTCGTCGTCTAAAGGATCAAGACCCCAAGCCATATCTTCAAGAATCACATTGCCCGCTTTCACCGTGTACCGGCCAAAGGGGTAGGCTGGTTTTTCAATCTCCATTGTCGGGGCGTCTTCGTCACTATGTAACTTCAACGTGTCGGCAAAAACCAACTGCCCTGCCGCGTTCTCGATAACCTTACCTTCCTCCTGTAATGTCTCGATAGGGACGGGAATCTTAAACTTATTGACCGTATAATCTCGATACCAAAGCGAAATCACTCTCGATAATTTCCTGTCAGTCTCAGACGTACTCAAAGACGATGAGATCGTTGCCGATTCTCCTAACTCGTCGTCCAGTAGCGTATCCGTCGTTCCCACATTAAAGTCTGTCATGTCGCGTTCAAAGTCGGCGACAAGCTCGTCCTTCTTGTCCGGCCATCTGAATTTTAAATATTCAAGCGATACCGTTCGTTTAAAACCAACATATTCGCCATCTTCCGGGTTGGCCGATTCCAATAGCGGATCAATCACCAACTCTCTAGGGTCAAGCAACCGAACATTAACGTCTGGCTCACCCGGTAACGAATCGTCCCAAAAAACGTGCATCGCCTGAAAGCCAAATAGTTTTGAATTATGCAATCCCCTGATAAACTTCTGACGCATGTTAAGCCGTCTGGCCCGAAACATTGCCAGTGATTCAATGTCATTCGTAAAGGCAACGTCAGATTCCTCGCGGCTCACGAAAACGCCACGCGGGTTATTGTCGGTCATTATCGCTATCTGCTGCTCAATCGTAGGAAAGACACGGTTGACCTCAGCCTCAGATCGCTGGCGGCCTTTGCTCTTACGCTTCTTGCGCGTGGTCCACTGCTGGCCGCGATAATAACGCATCGACTCGATCCAGCGTTCCTGGAGCTTAGAACTCTGGCTGGTCGATTCGGCAACGTAGCGGTCGATCCTGGCGACCAGTTGCAATTGCTCGTCAGACATATCACCGACAGAAACGTCGGTATCTAATTTAATGGTATCGACCATCAGCCATATTCCTTAAAGAGACAGATTCCGTCCGTACCGTCTGTGCCGCTGGGCAGGTTAATATCAAAGTCAGCGTACAGCCATGTCGCGCCCATCGTATCCCAATTTAGCTCCAGAATACCATTGGCGGCACTGGTCCCAACGGTGGTGACACTGCCTCCGTCGGTATGGTCCGACGTGGCCGTAATCGTATGGGCGTAAAAGAAGTTCGTTAAAGTGTCGCCTGTAATCGGATGGGTCGTACACGATGTCGTTCCGGCACGTATTGGATTCAAGATCAGCGCGTTCATCGGCGCACCGTTGGCGTCCCAGGTCCAGATCGTGCAGGCAACATCATCGTTAGCCGTGTCAGCGACCAGAAATCGCATCCGAATCCCGCTGCCGATATGCAATCGAGCCGAATGCTGCGTCGCCAGATTGTAATTGCCTCGACTGTCTTTAACCGCTTCGGCAGGACGATTGGCCGGATTCTGCGCTCCGGTAGCGAACGTACCGCTATAAGCAAGGTCAAAGGCCGTCGCCGAAGCGTTCGTTACCGTCGCCTGCCCGCCAAGCCGCCAGGCAAATTGTTCTGTTTCTCTCGTACTCATTATTTTTTGCTCCTAGTTATTTAAGTATCGCTGTCCAGTTTGTTCTGTCGCCGTCAGTATTCGCCCAAAGCAAAGCCCAATTGTCAGGGGCCGCGTTGCCCACGACGGAGACATTAGACGCTAAGGTATTCACCGTATCCCCCGACGCTCTGGCAACACTTACCGTCCCGGCTGCTCCAGCGACAACAACCAACATATTACTTTTTTTTTTACATCAACCACTTTTGGAAGCGTCAAAGTTATCGCACCTGCGTTAGTACAAAACCAGACACCCATCTGGTTAGGTAATAAAGTGAGGCTTACATCTGTTGTAAATGTAGGCAAACCAAATCCCTTTCCGCTATATCGTCCTCTTGAACACATTCAGGAATACCCTATATCTTCCTCGGCGTTATAAGTAGTGCGTCGATAGTTGTCGCTGTTGAAGCTGCTGCCAAAGCAACCGCAAAAGCCATATCGTCGTCGCCTGCTGCGACAGCCTTAATCGCCACGCCAGCCGTGGTACTGGCACATAAGAAATCCCCAACAGCGATAGCGGTTCCAGACCCGTCTACTTTCAATGCCGTCGTTTTCCCCCTTGTCAGTATTTTTCCGTCTGCCGTATCCGCTATTGATTCAGCGGCCATACCGTAAACAAGATCGTCACCTGCTGTAGTGGTTGTAGTGACTTCTGTTCCTGCGGCGGCTGCTTTGAGTGTAACTACATCACCAGCCGCTAAAGCACCACCAGAGGTGTTGGTCATGGTTTCGAGTTTTTGCTCAGTAAGGGGCTTGTCGCCAAGATTGTTATAAATAGATAGTTGATCTACGCCTTCGTGAAGAATGTCAACGGTAGTGTTGCTGTCAAAGGTGTTGTTTGAAAATAGCCCGCCTAAAGTGCCAGTCCTTATTTTTACGCCGTGAGTATTACCTGTGAACGTATTTCCCACAATAGCGGTCCCGGTACACGTCCCTTTGATTTCGAGTGCGTATTTGCCTGTGAAGAAGTTGCGGAAGTTGTTTCCTGTTATCTGGCTGTTTTGAATTCCGTCCATTCTCATTCCCCACTCACCGGGTTCGGGGTGGTCCCCTCGCCCATAGACGGTGTTTCCGATAAACTGAATCTGGTCAGCCTGGACTAAAAGGCTGTAGGAGTTTAAACTTAAATTTCCGTAGGCAAAAAAACAGTTGGTGATATAGTGTTGGCTTCCTCGGAGAATTAGTGTGGAGTCGTCGCAAAATTCAGAGATACAGTTTATGATTCGGAAGCCCCATGAAGTTGTTGCTATGTTTATTCCTACCCCGCCACTATTTATGACGAATAGGTTATGGATCTGCATATCATTGACCGCCCCACCGTCTGCATTGGTTACAAGGATGCCATCGCCTGTTGCCGAATTTCCCCTGTTGCCGTTGACGGTAAAATCGGACAACTGAACAAAAAACTCATCGCTGGTTG
>Ga0209128_1001556_pt1 | contig 15591 bp, 5 predicted proteins | sample ETNvirnome_6_100_FD_184072 | JGI IMG/M metagenome (GOLD analysis project Ga0209128, IMG submission 184072) | Marine viral communities from the Pacific Ocean - ETNP_6_100 (SPAdes) (version 2) | ecosystem: Environmental > Aquatic > Marine > Oceanic | place: Pacific Ocean | collected 2013-06-19 | reverse complement strand
TTTTCTGCGCTTACTAATTCGGATTTTAACAATAATACTAATTGGACTTCTGGCTCGCTTCCCGCAGCTTCCGAAACTTTCTATATACAGGCCGACGCTGTTCTTTCTGATGATATCGCGGTAGGTGCCTTCACTATTTATGATGGTTATACTTTAGATTTAAATGGTTATCATCTGGATGCTAGTTCCGGTACTGGTACAACCTATATAGGCAATTCTACGACTGCTACTAATACTACCAAATTGTTAATTAATGCAGGAGAGTTAACAGCTCCCGCCTCTATTGCTTCGCGTGGTACTCCCGATTTACATATCACTACTGGTCGTATAGTCAGTTGCGATGATTTTAATTGGGGCAACGATACTTATGATGCCAAGATGTATATAGATAATGGTGGTGGTTATACTGAGGCTATGTCTTATTGTAATCAGTTTGCTGGTGCTCATTTGACTATCTCTGGCTCAGTTGAAGACCAAAACGACGGTGTTTCCAATAGAGCTACTATTATATGTAAAAGGACTAGTTGGCAGAGGATGGAGCCCGGTAACGGAAGATTTAGATTCAGGGACGGGGAAGCTATTGACGCTGAGGGTGGTAGCGCATTCACATATCTTGCGAGTGGGATGTTTTATGAACTATGGTACGATAATTTAAATGATAGTGCTACTCATTACCACACACTTGTAGGAGATATCTCCTGCGTAAATATAATTAATGTTTCTTCTTCAGCTTCAGCGCCGTATCACCCGGTACTTCGCTGCTTAGGCCAGAAAGATGTTTATGACGATATAAATACATATAAACAGACTATTACATGCAGTGGACAGCAAGACTTGTATGGCGGTAACTTCTCGGACTTGTGGATTCAAGCAGATTGTACAGTTTCGGGCGGATACGCTGATTGGGACTTGGGTTCACATAATCAGCCGACTCACGCTGCTTATGTTAATCGACATTGGGGTTTAAATTCTGCTGGTGATGACGCACTTTTTCACGCTTCAGGTGCACACGCAGGGCTATTTCTACCTGCGGTAGAGAGTTATATTGTAACACCGCATGACACTGATGCGAGCGACGCGGTAAATATGACGGAAACTTTAACAATATCTGTTTGGATTAAATATGGCAATACAAGCAATCGCCAGTATATCATCACAAGAGGAGACCTTACTAATTCAGCGCCAGATAAGAAAACCTATGAACTCGCTGTAAAGTCTGGAGGTTTTCGATTTCGGTCTGCTGGTTCAGAGATATTTCAGACTGGTACAGCTGTCGCAGATACGTGGCAGCACGTTGGCGTAGTTTTTGATAATGGACTTGCGGGAGACGATTCTTTATTGTATATTGATGGTGTTTTGGTGGGTAGTGGCAATCGTGGTTCTGCGCTTGATAGTGTGACAGCGGGTGTTACGATTGGTAATAACACAAGTGCAGTAGATTTCACTTCAGCTTTTACAGGTTCTATAGCAGATTTAAGACTATTTGATGAAGCAAAAAGTGCAGCTGATATGGTTGTATTAGCTGCTACAAATCCAGCTACAAGCGCAATGGATACTTATGCAGCGTCCTCGGGGTCTTCTGGTGTAGAGCCAGCTGCTTGGTGGAAGCTGAATACTACTGGAAGAACTGTAGACGACGGAACGCGCGCTCTGAATGTTACTAATTATGGCACGAGCGGCTCTGTTGCTGATGGCACAAATAATAATGTAGAAAGTGCTGAACCGTGGATAACTATGTCCAGCTGGAGGGCAAATGGGTCTATAACAATTAATAGCGGTTATATAGAATGGAAAGGAAGACACTCAACTGGTGCCTACGGAGAATGGGGACACGCAGGAGCAACGGTGGATTTCGGAGATACCTATATGGACCAAATGCTACCGGGTTCTCATATTTATCAAGTTATGGGTGGAGTAGTTAATAATGGTATAATTGCTAAAGAATGGAATATATGGTCTAAGACTGGTTACAGTTATAATGCTAAGATATATGGAGGTAGCGCTGGGACCGATTACGTTGGCCTTGTGGACGTTACGGGTAATTTGATTATTAATGGTAATGCTAGTAATTATGCTACTTTGGAACCTTATGAAATAGGACCAAGGAAATATTTCGCACTTACAGCAGATAATATTTATGTATCAGGTACCCTTGATTGGGCTGACTCAATATATACACCGGCGAGTGGCTCTGACTGGGCTACAGTACTAGAAAAACAGACAGTGACTGCCCGAGATAGTATTCATATTGGTGAGTATGGCACTTATATAGCAACGCCCGGATTAACCCATGTTAACGATGCTCCATTTTTTGTGAATGAAGGAACCTTTATTACTTCGAGTGGGACAGTCTTAATAGATGATGCGGCGACTGGAGGTTTTGCTTTCTCTGGTGCTGATAGTCCCCTCACTTTCTATAATTTAACTATTTCTGGGAGTAAAGTTACTAAGGGTAATATCATAGTAGAGATTGAAAACGACCTTGAAATGAAAAATTGTACGGGCGCTGGACCTCATTGGCGGCCTTATGGGATTGCCACTCCAACGTATGTAGGTGGTAATGTTATAGTAGGAGATGGATGTGGTATAGCGCCGGGATATTTGAATAGGGCTTCTTATACTTCTCCTATACATATTTCAGGCTCACTTATATTAAATTCAGGAAGTGAATTATGGCTTCCTAATATTGACTATTTAGGAGCAGATGTTCCTAAGCCAGATTTCTGGATTTATGGGAGCCTCATTAATAATGGCGGCGAAATTATTGAAACGGTGGGTGATTGGCCGTGACCACGCCTATAGTCTTTAAAGGACGCGGCGCCAATGTGGTCGGTTCGCTCGGCAGTGGCTCGTTGGTTCAGGATATGCCCGTTGTGTGGGCTAATTATGACTTTCTTAACCAAAGTACGAAAGGATGCTACGCAGCTAATGAAACCGATTGGGACGCTTTAAATACGACAGGAACGTGGGAATTTTGGATAAAACAGGCCATAGGCGGTGAGTATAACAATGGTTTGGTTTTTAACAAACCGGGAAGCTGGAGCCTTCAGATGAATGCTGGCCGTGAATCTGGATATGTATTTCAATTAAGAGGATATCAACCGGGCGAAACCACAATATCTGCACCTGCGGAGTATACTATACCACGAGGGTCAGCAGTACATTGTGCTGTAACTTATGATGAAGACACAGGTGGTGGAGTAGGTGAAACTAAGTTATATATTAATGGAAGTTTGATTACATCGAGTACTGATATGAGTGGACCTTTAGATACTACAACAGGTTTATTATACTTTCCTAAAGAGGGAAGTACGGTTCCTCAAGGAGCGGTGTGGGATGGCCGTCTATGGGGCCGAGTTTTACCACAATCTGAAATTCAATATAACTTTGCTAATAGACCTACCACTACGGGTAGTCTTTATGATAATACTGATTTACTAGGATGGTGGCCTTTACAGGGAGATGCTGATGATATTAGCGGTAAAGGGTACGATTTAACTGAGAGCGCTAACATTCAGTATTCCGCAGAAGGTTTCAATTTAAAACAAATCGGCTCGGGCAGCGTGACGGGTTCTCTGAATGCTGCTGGAGATACAAGCGCACAGTTTACTCTTAGTGGTGGTACTTGGAACCTGCGAGATTCTTCTTATGCTACTTTCAACGGAAGTAGTGATTATATAGATTTAGGTGATGACCCCTCAGTAGGTGAGTTAGAATTAACTACCTTTTCTATTTCAGCTTGGATAAAGCCTGTTTCTGATACAGGGGATAATGTTCTTTTTTATAATGGCGATTTAACAGCTAATCGTACAGGATGGGGGGTGGTATTACGGCGTAATGACCACGGCACCTATCCTAATCAAATATATCTTGAAACGGCTGCTGATGCTTCCCCAACAGTGGTTTATGGTGATGCTGTAACATATGGGGAATGGCAACATCTTACTATAACTTTTGATGAAAGCACACAAACTACAAAAATTTATCAAAATGGGGTGCTTACTACTACTGATGTTGGAACTTGTGATGTTCCTACATTTACAGGAGTTAATTATGTTAGAATTGGGGCTATTGGTCAAACTGGCGGAAGTGAAGCTGGTTTTTGGAATGGAGATATATTTGATGTGCGTCTTACAGCCTATGTTATGTGCGCTGAGGAAGTAGCTGCACTATACGGTGGATGGGCCGACCCTGCTGCTTTGGGATGGTGGCTTGGTATTGGTGAATCGAAAGCTGTTCAAGCAACAGATTCAACGACTATACCAGATATGGGTAACTCAAACAATGATGGAACGATGAGTTCTAACCTGTGGGTGAACCCCGATTACTTTATTGGATATCGAGAATCTGTAGGAAATGGTGTAGAAACATATAATCAGTGTTTGAGTGGCACTAAGATGCAAGCTCCACGAGGCAATCTCTTCTGGCGCCAACCTGCATGGAAAATTTTCAACGATAGCGAATTTATACATAATAGTGGTACTGTAGTGTTTGATAAGGACAATACGGGGGGCACTAATTCATACGCCCTTTTTGATAATAGTAGCAGTTATGGAGCCGGTCATAATTTCGGTGGAGTGAAGTTCTTTAATTTATATAATAGTGGAAATCATTCTTTGACGCTTCGTGGTCAAACAAAGGGTGCAGCTACGACGTCAGGTGGATGTGCTACGACTATAGAAGGGCAGTTACGTAATTCTGCTGCTTCAACTGTCAATATACAAGGTGGTAATTCTAATGCTTGGATAGGAATAGCTTTTGGTCCCGGCGCTACTCTTTGGAATGAAGGTACTAAATTTGAGCCTAGAACTTATGGTTCAACTTGTCAACTATCTGGGACTAGCGAGGCAGAGCCTTTTATAGTTTCTGGTACGGACCTTAAATGGAATGGTTATATAGGACAGGGAGGTTATATATCTGGTACTATTGGGTTAGCTAATGTGGACTTTCGTCCTGATATGGTGGTTGGTGATGGTGGAAATGGCGGCAATTATAACGCAAACATCAGACTGGATGGAAATTGTAAGTTTGGAAATATACTAATTAATGATGTAGCATCTCCAGCAGCTAATTCAATATCTTCTTCTTCCTTTAATTTTAATGGGTACCGTTGCGAAGCTTCTCAGTTTTACAATTGGGAGAGCCCTACTATTGGTACAGCGACGGGCAGTATGGTTGTTCTTACGGGGACTCCACAGGAGGACACGGTTTCAGCTGGCATTACAACAAATTGGTATATGGGTTACGGGAATGAAAACGCTGGCGGTGTATATGCTAATACCGATATCAGTAAGACTACAGTTATTATAAGTTCTGATTTGTCCCAAGATACTAAGACCCAAGTTAATGGTAACATACGTCCCTTGAACATGATGCATAATGTTTCAGGAACAGATTCTTATTATTATAAAGCGGCCACGAATGACCAGCAGGGAGCCTTTGAAAACTTTATTGTAGGTTATGGAGAATATGGTGGTTATGGTGCGGCAGCGGCTTGGACGTGGAATTTACAGAGTAAGAACTTCCATATAGCTAATAGTGGTACCTATAGTCCAACTTCTGATAGTGCGGCTTTATCAGACGGTAATTTCAATATAGGTGGTGGTTTCATTGGTATGGGGGCGTTGGATTTTAATGGTTCCTCTCAATATGTGGATATTCCCTTTTCATCAGAATTAGACCCCGCAGCCACAGATACTTTTGTATGGGAAGTGTGGATGAAATCTGATGAAAGCGCTAATAATTTAACTGGAAGATTTATAGATTCAGGAGATGGTGGACCCGTTTGGATAGGAATGACTGATTCAGATGACGCAAATTATATTTATGAGGCTTATTTTCTTATATATGATGGAGTAGGTAATAAAAGTATTCAAGGAACTACTAAGGTTAATGATGGTAAATGGCATCACATAGCTGGAGTGTTAGAATCTGATGGTATTACTATGAATTTATATGTAGATGGAAAATTGGAGGGTACAAATACTATTGATGCTGCTGGTCCCACTGCATCTTCTACTGATTTACAAATGGGGAGATATGATAGTGGTAACTATTTTAACGGAACAATTGCTCGTGCATCTCTTTGGAAGACTGCGTTAACACCCAAACAGATAAGAACTATGATGTTTATGGATTGGGATACTATGGCAGCAGACACTGGTAACTTCACTAGTGCAGACTGCGTTGCATGGTATCAGTTCGATTTTATTAAGGACGACCCTACAACTATATATGATAAGTCAGCAGCAGGAAATAACGGGACTCCAGCTGGGTCTCTTCAGTTTGCTACCAAAGGTACATATAATGAAGGGTCCTCTATGGTTAATTTCCTTGCAGGTTCTGGTAATATATCTTGGAATGGTGGGGGTCTTAGTTTTTGGGATTTAAAGATAACGAGTGGCGCTACTTCTGTAGTGTATGGCCGAAAGGGGGATGCTGGTCATGACGCTATGGATATCAAAAACGATTTATGGGTAAGTGGAAGTTTTAAACCTGACCAGACCGCGAAGAGGATTCGGATGAAGCACGCCGGGACGGATGCTGCTAGAGAGGGTAATGGTATTTATATAGGAGACGACGGCAATACGCCTAATGAACGGCTTAACGCCTTTGACCGGATTTATCTATTAACAGATAACTCAACTCAAGCTTTCCCTGCTTCTGGTTCCGATGTTAAGAATATTGAGGTGCAAAAGTTATATCTCTCAGAGGGAACTACTGATTGGATGCAGACGGCTGATTTAACATGCACCCAGTCTTTGAGACCTGAAGCCACAGTTAGTAAATGGTACACCCAAGGCAACAATTTGACTTTGAAGCAGTGCGATTCTAATTTAAGCAACGCTGAAGTACATTTAGATGCTGGTACGACATTAACATGGACTGATACAGATTCTTGGCAGGGTTCTTGGTCTGGAGGTGGTACACTTACAGCTAACGGCGAGGCGTGTGCTATCTTCCCCGGTGAATATGGTGGTTCCACAGATGAAATAGACCTTCCAGCAGGAGTCTTAGAATCTTTACCACAATCAACTTGTAGTATTTCTATGTGGGTGAATATGAAGGATGATGAGAATAACCCTTACGAAGGTTTCTTTGGTGGAACTCCCGGTAAACAATTTAGTGTGTGGAGACAAGATGATGACCGTATTATGCTTGCTATAGGAGGTTCTTCCAATCAATTTTCTATACGTCCTTCCATAACGTCAGGGGTATGGTACCACATAGGAATGACATATGATGGGTCTACCATTAAGGGATATTTCGATGGTACTCAAACTGGGTCTAGTTCTTATGCAGGGTCTTGGACAACTAGTGTATCAACTATTGGTGCCCACACACCCGGCGCCGGTGCTACTCTAGACGGTAAGATGGCCGATGTTCGTATTTTTCCTACTACTCTTAGTGACGCTAATTTTGCTACTTTAGCTTCTGAGAATCCAGCTACTAGTGTGAGTGGTGCTTATGCTGACCCAACTAATAGTTTGGGAGCAATAGGTTGGTGGAAGCTTGGAGGAACAGCGAGCGGTACATTAGACGCTTCAAATTATGGTACTTCAGGAGCCGCTTTTGATGGTTCAATAGATGGTATTGTAAAATCGGGCTTCGTCAAACAACTGGGCTCTGGATACGACCCAATTCAAGGTAAAGGAACTGCAACTTTTACCAACACTTATGTTTCAGGCAGTAATGATGTATTAGTACCTGCTGATATGACCTTCAAAACAAAAGGAACGGTGGTGTTCGACTAATGGCGGGCATTATAGTTTCTGGTGGTACTTACTCGGGCAGCGGGGATATGACTATAGATTGGCTTCAGATTAAAAGTGTGGTCGGTAGTCTTTTCCAAGCTCCTGAAAATCTTTATATTACTAACGCTACTGGTGGCTATTCTTTTTGGACCGCAATGGCTAGCGGTTTTGAACATCAGGATGGAACAGTTCTTTTTTCGTCAGGAACAGCTTGTCCTGCACCAGAAAGTTCTCTTATTGATATGGATTCTAAAAACGGAATGGGTTCCTTTTATAATTTAAGGATTACTGATAATACAACTCGATACCCCTATAATCGTATTAGAATAGATAAGGATTTTACGATAGATTCTGGTTCTACGGCTTCACAGTTTATAGCTGGCTCTTCTCCTTATCATCAAAGAACTTGGTATTCGATTTCTGGTGCTCTTATATGTTCTGGTACTTTTGACCAATCTGTTTATAATGGATGGAGCGATAATGATGCGTCTGATGGGACGGGGTTACAGTACTTTGGATATATCAAGATAGGAAGTGCTGGCACCTTTAATGCATACAGTGGTTCAATATATATGAATGCTAGAGCACCCGCAGAAGGGCATTCTTTGACTGCTGGTAGTATAGAGAATATTGGTACTTATATACATAACAGTGGAACGTTACAAATGTATCCTTATGTTTATGGCCCTCAAGTACAAATGGCAGGTAGTGAATTATATAATTTAACTATTCTCCAGCCTAATGGTGAAAGAGATACATCGTGGACTAATTATAAACCCGGCGGTGATGAAACAACGGTCATTGCAAATGATTTACACATTTACGGTGATGGAAATGTTTCTAATTTTTCTGTATTTAGAGGAGCTTCTAGTATTCCTTTAATAGTTAGTGGAGCTGTGTATGTTAGCGGAGGTAGATTTGAGGGAAATGCGGCTGCTCTTAGTATGGGAGGTATACGTTTATTGAACTCCGGTTCATTTAAAGCTACTAGCGATACATTAACTCTTACAGATTTGGTAGATGTCTCTTATGCAATAAGAGCGGATAGTGACTCACCCTTTGAACATAATGATGGAACTGTTCTTTGTGCTAAAATACTCGGAGGGGTTCAGGAATTAGTACTACAGGGGAGTAACCTTTATAATTTAAATATAGCACCTGTAGGTGGTACTATTGTTTACATATCTAATAATGAACAGGTTGCTGGTCTTACTGTTGCTAATGATTTGAATGTAGCAGCTGGTAAGACTTTCAAAACTTTCGGCGCTGGCAATTCCAGACCTTTAACTGTTTCAGGAACTGCGACTGTTAGTGGTACTCTTGGAGTTGCTACCGAGACTTCTTCAGCTTGGACCTTTGGTACCCTTGATATTAAATCTGGCGGTACATATATTGCTACTAGTGGAACTACTATTATTAAACAACCTCCGGTTGGAGCTGGGAAGTTTTATAATTTAGGAACCTTCACTCATAATAATGGTTTAGTTTCTCTTAGTGGAGCTTCTCAAGAACAATTCTTGGGTCCCAATAATGCAAGTATGACTTTCTATGATTTGGAACTTCAGAGTAATGAATGGACGAATTGGGATGGTGCTGCTGGAGCAGTGACAGTTACTATAGAAAACAGCTATAATAGTTATAAGGCCAATCGTGGTATGAATATGACTTATAATAATAATAAATTAATTCTGGGTTCAGCTACAGGTTCTTGTACCTTTAGTGGTTCTATAAGGGGAGTGAGTGATACTCCTCTTAGACAGTGGTATGTAGAAGGTGCGAGTGAACTTTATCCTGCTATTTTTAAGAGAGGAACAGATAATGAGAATCAGTATAGTATTGTAGGTAATACTACAGGGTCAGATGGGTCACTTGGGGGAACTACTCACGTTAAATGGGTAGATTTTTCGGATGTACCCCTTTATTTGAATAGTTCTTCAGCTAATGGTGACTTTATTTTGGATGCTTCATCGGGGTCTACATTTTGGAACTCAATAAATGTTCCCAGTGCTACTATTTTCGATATTGGTGGACAGCGTGCTGAATTTGGTGGCCTCCTTTCTGTTACTGGCGGCATTATGGAAACTACTGGGAGTTTGATGGTTTTACACGAAGGAGTCGATAATGATGGTAGTTGGAATGGAGAACAATCCACAGATATAATGATTTCAGGAGGTACAGGCTGGCTGGATTTAGTTCCACCAAGGACATTATTTGCTATGGGAGATACTCAAACTTTACAGTTGACGGCATTTACTAAAATTATTCAAGCGGGTGGTACAACACAAGCATTGGCTGATTTTAACTCAGTTGATAATCTTATAATTGCTAATGGAGGTACAATAACCCATCAAGCAGGTAGTGTGGTAGATGTTGATACTTCTTTCAGTAATCGTGGTGGACTGTTCGCCAGCTCGTCTGCGTTAGATTTAGATGGTACTGAATATGCGACTATGGGAGATGGGATGGCTACGGCTACTGCTGTTACTCTTGAATCTTGGGTAAAACCTTCTGAAGCCCCCTATGAAAATACAATGATTGGTACTGATGGTTCAAGAGGTGGTATTTTATCTTCTAATACCTTGAATAAATTTAGGATTAAACACGAATCAGTAGACGGAAGTCATACTGATATTGATTATGACTGGGTAGTAGATAAATGGCAACATATGTGTTTTACGTGGGATGGCTCTACTGGTAAAGCTTATGCAGATGGAAAATTAATTGGTGAATGGGATTTATCTGGAAGTCCTTATGGTTTAACCAAAGCTTGTATTGGAAGTCTTAGAGACAATGGAGATTGGCCTTGGGAAGGTAATATAGGTAGAGCTTCTTTTTGGAAAGCAGCGCTTACAGCAGCTGAGGTTAGAGAAATGATGTTCTATGATTGGACTACTGTAACTGCTAGTTCTATTGACCAGACGGATTGTGTTGGATGGTATCAATTTGATGAAGGAGAAGGAGGAACTATATCTGATATGAGTGGTTCCGGGAATACTGCCACTATCACTGGTTCAACCCCTTGGGGAACCGGAGGCACTTGGACCGCTGGTGGAACCCTGAGCAGTAGTGCGGGCAATCTGTATATAGGAAATCGCGGCGCCTATGCTACAGAGTTCGCCTCTTCATACTTCCCGCTTGGTAATGTATCTTTCGTGTCTGGTTCAAAGTGGACCTCTAAGGCTCACAGTGGTAGTAATGACTTTTATATAGGTGCTGCTTCAGGCACTACCTTTAGTTTCTCACAGATAGCTAATGAGCCTCAACAGATAGTAAGAGACGTTGTTCCACCTACAGGCGGCAGCGATGTGGTTCTCACTGACGATATTGAGGGTGGTTATATCTTTATATTTGATGAAGGTGAGAACGACCAAGGGACAGCCAAGGACTGCGATTCTCTCACAGTGGAATCGGATGTTACCATCAAAGCTCTTACAGGAGTTGATTATTATACTCAACACTTTACTCAGAATGGTACGTGGGTGCGTGATGCAACCTATGACGGGGATATTCATGACGATGGTTCTTTACCCACTGAATACGAGCCCATTGACTTCAAACAACATATCGGCGATGCTCCTATAGATGCTGGTCTTAAAATAGATTAGATTTCACACTTATCACCAACACAAGCATACTCGGCCTTTCCTTGTGTATGGTCTTCTTTTTCATATTTAGAAAGATTGTCGTAGTTTATCTTGGGCATCTTCTTCTTTAACCTTTTATATGTATGTTCATCTATCTCTTCGTAGGGAGCCAATTCATAGTGTCCACCGTCATATGGTAGGAAGGAAACTCCATTGATAATATCCCAGTTCTGATATACCCAGTTACCTACCTCGAACCACTCATCATCTCTCACATATACGGTCATACTAGCGTTATGTTCACACCAGTTATGTTGAAGGTTTTTATAATGTTTCAGCTGGTCTATCGCAGTTACGTCTTTCCTAGTTATACATCCATCAGGAGACTTGACTGGAAACTCCAGAACCCATGTGGACGCAGTTTTCTTATGCTGTCCTACTTCGGGGTGAGCCGGTATACCTTTCTCTTTTAACATTCTGAACAAGGGGTCTCGGGCTGCAATCCTGTACCTGCGGATGTAGTATTCAGAGAAGCGCGGATGCACTCCTGAGGCAGAATCTACGAGCTGCGAAACAGTACCGCTTGGCTTGACACATGTGGTAGCAACTGACACGTTGATACCTAGCAACTTGGAAGCTTTGCGAGAAATCCTCAAAACGCGGCTTTTAAGGGCCTTTAAGGCCTCGAAGTGTAAGAGAGAGGGGTTATCCATCTGTCCGGTCAAACTGACGCCTAGAAGCCGTTCTACGTCACAGTTCTTTTTCCACTCTTTTCTAAGATAAGGGAAGTATGTGAACGTGCTCTGTATAACACCGAGCCATGTAGCAGTCTCTACCTTATCCAAAAGGGAGTCCAAATCGTCCTCAGCTCTAACAACCACTTCACTTAAGTTGCAGAACTCCATATCCCTGAGCATTATTTCGCCACAAGGGTTAGTGCCCTGTATTAATGGAGCATATCTGCGAGATGGAGCTTTCTCTTGTGCTGCTTGGAGATTGAATATACCTCTCTCCCCTGTGCCTGATAGAGCCAATAGGGCCCATTCACTGAGGAATCTAGCAGCCGAGGGCTTCTCCCTGAATATAGCACTGTTGTTCGCCATAGCGCGTTTTATGGGGAAAGGCCACTCCTTTGCGTGCCGCATGGCTTTGTCATCAAGGTCACTCAGAGAGATTTGTGAGCTGCGTCTGACGCCGCCTACTACCACAATCTCAGCAATCTGGTTGCATATGTCATGAGCTTCGAGAGTTGTGAGCTTTCGACCTTGTGCGTTATGCAGGGTCTCACGAATGAAATCATGAAGTTTAATAAGTGGTGCAGGACCAGATGCGCGACCTCCCATAGTCACAAGTCGTGCTCCTTCGGGTCTTATGCCACTATAATCAAAATATATGTTCTGACCACCATAAAGATTTTGCATGAGTATCTTTACAGAATCAGCCCAACCACCCTTGGAATCATAGATGGGTATTTTTTCTAAAGCCTGACCTGATTTTATTTCTGGTATCTCTGGTAATTTTTCTACTTCTTCTCTTTCTACCGAAAAACCAAAACCAGTACCACACATCAGTATATAAAGACATTCAGCGAAAGCATCTATATTATTTATCTTAGCGAAAGCACAGTTATAAATACAAGTATTGTCAAAGGCTGCCGCTTCTCCTGCCGCCCATAAGAATCTCATGGAGGGCATGACGGCAAACTCTAACATATACTTCCTTATTTTGTTAACTGTCTTATCAGGTATATCAGTCTTTTCTGAAATTAAAAAACTCAGGAAACGCTCTATAGTTTCAGGCCAGTCTTCTCTTCTACCTTCCTCCTCCAACCATCGGGAGTAAGTTCTTTTATATATAAATTCTGATACTTCGTTCTTAAACATTTTTTCGCCTATTGCCATAACACGTACCGCTATTTAAGACTTTACGTGGTCTGTGAAATATTCAGCAATAAGTAATTCTAAATTTCTCATATCCTCGTTAGTTACATATTGGTTGTTACCTATACAAAACGCATTAGAATGAAGATACTCTGCGTTTAAAAACTCTGTCGCTTTCGGATGGTTAATAAATGGTTGCCTCAGTATGTTACCTACTAAAAAGGGACGCGTCTCTATACCATTAGATGCTAGATGAGCTTCCAATCCCTCTTTTACTTCTGGAGTCTTACACACAAAGGGCAAAGCAAAGGAACTACTACCTTGTACAACGGGAGGAATAAAGTAATCTCCGTAGTCCTTGTTGATATCAAAAAGTATTTTATTAAATATAATTAAATTAGCCATACGTATACCAATCCAGTTGTCGAGATGTTCTAGTTGTTTCAGTCCTATCACTGCGTTAATCTCTACATTACGTAGGTTATATCCTGCAGTAGGAAATAAGAATCTTTCATCAAGGTCTGGATATTTCTTCTTAACTTCATCGAATGTCTCTGGAGATAGTTCACGGGCCAGTCCGTGTGAACGTTTCATTCTCATCAATTCATAAAGGTCTTTGTTATTTGTACTTACTATACCTCCTTCTACCGTTGTCATATGATGACCAAAATAGAAGCTAAAGGTAGAGCCTTCTCCGAATGTACCAACCTTCTGTCCCATCCAGTATGCACCATGAGATTCACAACAGTCTTCAATAATCATAGCTTTAGGAAATATTTCTTTAATTGAATCTATATTACTTGGTGAACCTAGTAAATGAGTCATCCACACTACGTCTATCCTCTCTGTGCCAGCAGCTATTCTTTCCATATCTCTACGTAAGAAACTATAGCTATTCAAATCTATATCACAGTATTCTATATCATAACCACACTGCATTAGCGGAGCTATGGTAGTTCCCCGTGTGCAGGATGGAACTAGAACTCTAGGAGCTTGGTTCATTTTCCATGAGCCGTATCCATGTAAGTTTTTCTTTTTCTCTTCTTTGAAGAAAACCTCTGCTACTGCATTCAATAACAATAGGTTAGCACTTCCTCCTGAGTTGACATATACTGAATAGTTTACTCCTAACCATTCAGACCATTTCTCTTCAAATTCCTTTACTTTCTCACCATTGGTAAATTTACCAGTGGTATTAATAAAGTCAATCATTGCTTGCTTTTGTTCCTCGTCAATCGAGTTCTTCATTAAAGGCCAATCCATCATTCTTTCTTCTCCTCTACCTTAAAACTATTTCTCTTTTTCCTACCCATGTATTGTTTCCATACATCTTTTAGGGTAGCTCTTTGATACTCTATAAAATTATTTTCCACGGTAGCAGGGTTAGTTATATGTGTGTAAGTTTTAATTGTAGGCACTACTACCAAAGGACCTCTTTCAGATACACCTTTCATAAAAGTTTCTAGGTCTATCCAGCCTCTACATGGTAGAAAGGAACATTTGTCTGCAATTTCAGCCTTCACAAGGGCAGCCCCTCCATGAGCTGTAGTAACTTCTACAAACTGTTTCTTATCCCAGCGAGTTCTGTCTTTGTCATCCCAGAAGGGGTTGCATGTAAACAACATTCCTCCATTGCCTGTACTATCTTCTAAAGCTTGGGTATCATAATAAGCTTTATTTTTACAAGGAGGTTCACACATATGACAGTCTATATTATGTTCTATATTAGGTGTATACATAACAGGTCCTTCTATTTTTAAGTATTTCTCTATAATATTAGAGTCAAACACTACATCACTATCCAGTAAGAACAACCAATCACAATCAAGAGGTCTAGCCATTTCTAGAAGTTTCTCTCTACATTGAGCCATCGCTACCATACGTGGTCCTGCTCCTTCATGTCCCCAACGGGGCATCTCTAATCTCTCAGATACTAATTCCCCTTTCTTATCTTTCATCCATTCCTTCAATAACTTTACAGTATTGTCATGGGAATCGTTTTCATAAAAGAAATATTCAAATTCCCATTTGGGATGTTGTTTCTCTAGCGCAGCTATACGCTTAAAATATTTATCTAACTTTTCCTCGGAGTTTCGGAACAGGGTCAATACCTTTATCTTCATTCATCCTCCATCCAACACCCATGAGTATCTTTAGCTTTGGTCATAATATATATATCATTATCTACCATTAACTTAACCAAGTCATTAAAACTTGTTTGGGGTTTCCACCCAAGCTCTTTCTCGGCTAACGTTGAATCTCCCTTTAACCAATCTAATTCAGCAGGGCGCATGTCTGCTTCATTGTTATACTCTGTATAATCTTCCCAATTTAAATCTACACAATCAAAGGCTGCTTTACAAAAATCTCGAA
>Ga0209128_1001554_pt1 | contig 15606 bp, 22 predicted proteins | sample ETNvirnome_6_100_FD_184072 | JGI IMG/M metagenome (GOLD analysis project Ga0209128, IMG submission 184072) | Marine viral communities from the Pacific Ocean - ETNP_6_100 (SPAdes) (version 2) | ecosystem: Environmental > Aquatic > Marine > Oceanic | place: Pacific Ocean | collected 2013-06-19 | reverse complement strand
GTCGGATACTCCAAATGAGTATCTTTCTCTAGCTTTGTATCTTACGTTTCCTGTTGAGAAGTCACCTTCCATTTTAGTTTGGATAGGTAATCTTTCAAAGTACTTCATACCATTAGGCACGTCAGTGATAATATACCAAGAATCAGTATCAGTTAGATAGTGATTTACTCTGTAACCTTCAGGCACCATGCCCATAGATCTCAAAGCGTTGATATCGTTATCAGCTGTACCAACTCTACCTTGAGATTTTAACAATCTCTCAGCGTTGAATTGGTTTTCAGAAGGAACGATCATTTTCATTCCTCTAGCTGCGATTTTAAGACCTCTCTCATCAGTCATTGCAGCAATGTCAATCATTGCTTGCTCTAACGATGTTTCGTTAAGGTCTGCTTGTGTAGTAAGTGTGTTTGAGAAAGTTCCAGCGATTGTCGGATGCTGAGTGTTGAACAAAGAAACTGCATCACCAGAATCATAGTTGTCTGTAGTAGGCAACCCTTGATTTAGTGGATTAGCTGCTTTGATCTGTTTCGCATTTGACATAGATCTCGCTAGCGCTTTTGTATAACGAGACGAAAGTCTGTCATACAGGTTATCTTCCATTGCTTCTTCAGTTAAAGCGAATGCAAGAGCTACTGTTTCGTTAGTATATCTTGCAGTGAATGTTTCTTGTGCATTGTCGTAAGCAACTGCTGAACCCTCAGGTTTAACATATGCATTAGCAAAGCCAGATAACATTACTTCTTCTTCAAAAGCTCTGTCAGAAGACTCAGTCGTATAAATTTCTTTATGCTCCTGGTCGTATCTTTTGTACTCTAAGCCGAACAAGGCGTTTAAACCTGGCTCAAGCTCTTTTACGAGTTGTTGTCGTGATATTGCCATAATTTATTCTCCTTATCCTGCTCCTACAGTGCCAACTCCATGTCCAAATAAATGCATGTTAATTAACACACGCCAATTTACATTAGCAGCTGTTAAATCATTATTTTTTGGATCACGAGAAACACCGAGGATTAACATTTGAGCAGCGGCATCACTAGACGCAGCAATTGTACTGTCATCTAATTCAGCTGAGCTCACCCCGTTTAAAGTACTACCTGATCCTATGCTTGAAGACACGAAGTCAGCGTTAGAAAATACATCTGCTTGCGCTGATGCACTTGCGTTATCTGATTGAATCTCAAACATTTGATTTGGGTTGTCATAAACAAAGCATTCAACATCTTTACTTGAAGGCGGTGTTATGCTCCCTGGATAGTAGTTTTTAAACGTAGGTTTTAACGTAGTTGGATCTGTGTAGAAACATCCCCAGAATGCGCCCATGTTCGGTACAGCACCTGCAGTAGATATATCAATATATCCTGCTGCTGCGATAACTGGTGAACCTTGATAGATTGCGCTAGCATCGCCAGCATCTATTAAGTGTGAACTCATTCCCGTGGAATCATCTGCTTGACCAACTGACTTTAACGGTCTTAGACCGAAAGCGGCATCTTGATTAGCCATTGTGTTTTCCTCCGTTTGTGACCTGTCCTTGCGGACCTCCGGTCACGGTTAATTTAATTTCGTTGATAGTATTTGTTAAAAAACTCTTACTTACCACCGAAAGATTTGCTAGAGCGTCTATCAACTGTGATAGGCATGCTCGGGTGCTGATCCTTCAGTAAATCGGTTTTGACAGCATCGTCTCGTTCTTTAGCTTTATCACTATAGTACTTTTGACGTGCTTCGGCGATCTCGTCTGGTATTCTGGCCAGCAACAGACCTCCAACTCCAATGACCCCTTTATGTTTGCCATCTTGAACGACTGGATAATCTGTGTCTTTGAACTCTGCTGCTCTAACTAATTCATATCCTGATCTTAATTTACCAGAAATATTTTTAGTGTCATCAAAGCCCAAACTTTCAGCTCTTATCCATCTGTGTCGAAATCCATCCGGCGCAGGTGGTGCATCTAAAGATGAGGGTGGTGTCCATTCAACAGGTCGCTTTGTAGCTTCCCTTGTCTCGGACGCGCGTGAGTCTTTTTTAACCTCTTCTGTAACTTGTTTAGTTTCAGTTTCAGTTTTAGTTTTCATATGCATTACTCCTCTACGTTTAATTGTTTAGCATATTCTTCAAGTGGCACATTCAGTTTTTTAGCAATTGCTACTTGTGACGATGTGAGTTTCACAGTTCTGCGACCTCTTCCGCTTTTAACATTCCGCGTAGCTGACGCTACCGTTTGTGTCGGTTTAGTCGTTTGTTGTGTTACATTACCAAATTTATGGGGGAATTCAAGCTTTATTCTTCTATCTAATTCTCCATAATAATCCTCAGATTGAGGATCATAACCTTCTTCTTCCACCAATTTTTTGTGCATATCAAAAGCCGTATAAGTCATAGCATTATCAGTGCCAAACCACGTGTTTTTGGATGCCCATTCAGTTGCTCTTGCATCTGGTTTTGGTGTTGGTGTTGGTATTTGGGACTCTTGTTGAATATTTGTTGGTTTAGTTATTGATTCACTCTTTTTTTTCTCATTTTCTTGACTGATCTTCATTTCAGCTAACCTAGCTTCCTCGTAGCCTAATTTAGCTATCTCTTTTTGAGCAGCTACTTCAGCATTAAGGTCACTCTGTTCTCTAGCCATCGATAGTTTAGATTTAGCAGCTTCGAGACCTGAAGTGATTCGATTTTCCATTTCAGATACATAACCTGTATCTAATTTGACTAATCGCTCTTTTAAGGATTTTTGATCCGCAAGAACGGAACGAGCATAACGAGTTGCTTCATCTCTTTGACGTTCGGATTCCCGCATACGTTTTGTGAGTTTAGCAATTCTCTTTTTAACCCCTTCCCCATATTCATCCAATTCTTTTTCTTTAGCTTCTTGTTTAGGTGCTTCTTCTTGTTTAGGTGCTTCTTCTTGTTTAGGTGCTTCTTCTTGTTTTGACTCTTCTTGAATAAGCTCTTTAGGAGCTTCTTCTTTTTTGGGTTCGTCTTTTACTACGACTTCCCCTTCCGGTTTTTTTTCTGGAACTTCAACATTTTGAGATCCTTCTTTAACCGGTTCTTCTGGTAAAGTAACTTCTGCTCCCGGTCCATCCGATGGCAGATCTATTACTTTATCTTCTTCTTTTTCTACGTTTGGCATAGTTCCTCCTATGATTAATATTCATGCAAGATATCCTCTGGATTCTTGATTGTTGCTAAAACTTCATCGTCGTTTAGCAGACGAACTTCACCACCTTCTATTTTTATTCTAGAGCCTGCATAACGTGCAAACATTATCCAGTCTCCTACTTTACACCAAGGTCCATCAGGAAAACGTTTAGTATCCTTATAGGCATCCGGGCCTACCGCTAGAACATTGCCACATTGAGAAGCAACTTGTTGTCGTTCTAATGTATCTTGTCCCATGAAAATTCCACCTTTTGTTTTTTCCTTCATTTTAAAAGGCAAAATGAGGATTCTCCATCCTGTTGGTTTGGGTAATTTTGTTTTTTCGTTGGTAACCTTTTTTTCTTTTTTGATTCCAACTAATTCAGTTGTAGGGATTTCAAGTTTTGGTTTTACTGTTGATATCGACGATGGTTCTGTTTTCATGTTCATCTTGCTCCTTATTTTTTAGCAGGTTAGAGATTTCCTGTAAAATTCCTTCGTATGCACGAAGCTGTCCTACCATATATTGGTATTTTTCATAATTGTCAACCTGTCCATTTAAGACAAAGGTTTGCACAGACTTCTGTGTTTCTTCAATTTGTTTCTTTAACTTATAAAATAATTGTATACCGTCCATTACTTTTTAGTAAAGGCTCTTCCTAATCCTCGAAGAGCTGCTCCACCACCTTTAAAACTTTTTACAGCTACACCTCCACTAGGATAACCAAATTTATTATTACCCAGTACAGGTTTGTACCCTGAAACTTTAGTTAAACCCCCATCTGCGTGAAAACTTCTTAACGTTTTCGCCAAAGAGGCTTGTCTTTTGGTTCTAGTTGAAGCGTCGCTTCCTTTCTTTAAAACTTTATTTGCGTATTTACTTACTGACATTCCTGCAGCTTTAGCTTTTTTTGTAAAGGCTCCAGGTCTTTTAATTGCGCCTTGAATCCAGTCCCCTTTTTTATATCCTTTACGGACTTTAGTGGCTGCTGGTTTCTTTGCTGTACTTCTAAAAAATTCTGGCATTATTTTTTCCCTCCATTACGGAATATCTGTGTACCCTTTATACCAAAAACGCTGGCAACTACAAGGATCCATAAATTTGTGAACCATTTTGGCAGATTCGAAAAGTACTCAAAAAAGATCTCTATCTTCCTCATAGCTTCCGGATCCTCTGTCCACACCGACCAAGCGAGCACAATTATCGGGAGTGTAAGTATCGCAAGAACGATCTCGTCCTTGTAATCTGCTTGACGGGCTTCTAAAAGTTTGCCCTGGTAAGATTCCTCACCTCGGGCCATCTTTTCTGCATGCATCAATTGTGCATCAGACATAGCCATTTTCGTACGCTGTTTATTAGCGTAGATTTTAGCTCCAGCTTGTAATGCTATTTTTGCTAAGCTGAACCAGGCCATATTAGTACCAAGTTGCTTTAACGGGCTTCTTATCTTTTCTAAGGGCTCTTGTACCTTTTACAGTAACTGTTTGAGACTCAGTTTTATCTGGAGGAGTAATAGATGCAGCTTGTGCATAACCATCTTTTCCAGACCAAGGTTCCTTCTTAATTTTTGGTTCTGCAACCATACCAGATCCTTTTTGCCAATCTTTTGACATTAAGCTAATCCTCCGCCTCTGAATGCTTTACCTAATCCTCTTTTAGCAATTCCGGCAGCTTTAACTTTACCACCAGCTTTAAGTTCGCCACGGATTCTTCTTTTCTCGTCTTTAAGATTTCTTTTACCTTTTTTAGTCCATGCTTTTTCAGCATCCACACGACCTAGTTCTTCTAGTCTGTTTTCTCTTCTAGTGTTTGCCATAATTATTTTCTCCGATTGTTTTTATCCATAGTGCCGACAGCAGCATATGCTCTACGTCCCATAGCTTTTTCCATGCCTTTAGATTCGTCTCTTCTAGCTTTAAAGCTTTGAGATTTTGTAGATTCAGCTCCTCTTCGTGCTCCTAAAGATTCGTCTAATCTTGCGTCATAACCTTGTTTCTTAGAACCAGACTTTCCACCTTTGTCATACGGAAATCTAGATTTATAAGGTCTTGTACCAAAATCATTTCTCATAGTTGTCTCCTAATATTAAGTTTTTACTCTAAATAAAGTTGCAAGTCCACCACTATTTAATAACTGAATAGGCTGTTCTTGAATAATGTCCTTCTCTACTAGCATAGCTCGTTTGGCTTGACCAGCTTTAATTCTATCCCATAAAGCCATAATATTCGGTGATTCTTCTACATCTTCTTTTGCAGAAGCAATCGTTTCAATCGTTAAGTCATCACCAGAATCATCACCGGTTGGACCTTGCCTAGGTTGAAGGAGATCCAGTTTTTCTTGTTCTAATATTTGATAAATAGTGTCTTCATGAGGAGATCGTCTCACGTCCCCTATTTTCTCTAATAACGCAAGATCATAATTAATTTCAGCAATTCTTTCATTTTTCTTTTTATTTTGATCATATATAAATTTAGCTGCACCCAAAGGGTTTGTTATATTCATAACACCCCAGAGAGTTGATCCAACTCTTTTTGTTTTTTCCCATCCACTATCAAATTTTTCTTTTCTCTTTACGATGTCCTGTCGAATTCTAATTTTGTCTTGAGGACCTATATAATCTGCTCCTCCAATTTCAGTTTCTTCATCTTCGGACTCCACCCATCCTCGATCACTACCAGTCCAATCAGGTGAATGATCTGTAGTAACCCCCATATCACTTTCCATTCGAGCAACATCATCTTCTTGGTCCCCTCCACTAGGGTCATGATCTCCAGCACTGGAACCTGTATCCGCAGGAGAACCTGAATGACTTACTCCTGGACTCCAACCACCTCCATAACTGGGTCCACCCCAATCATCGCCTCGATACCCAGGTCTTTTTCCATCTTTGGATTTTTTTGCAAGTTGCGAAATTCCACCTTTAGCGACTAAAGCCACTTCTTGATCTAAAGAAGGAACTAAGGACGGAATCACTTCATTTTCTGTAGTTGACATTTGTGCCACTTCGTCTGTGTCATCAGTACTCACATCTAAAATGCCATTCGTGTCTGTTTCAGAGATTTGTTGTAAATATTCTTCTCGAGTAAATTGCTCAGGATCCCAATTGGGATACATTGTTTTAAATTCTACATCCGTCATACTATCAATCGATAAAGCTAACTTAGTTCTTTTTTTAAAATGATTTGCGATGCCGCCTTTCTTTTTAGGAAGGTAGTATTCTGGTAGTTGATTTAATTGTGCATTCAAGGCTGCAATAGGACCCCCACTTGCATAATCTCTTTCCCATCGTTTCGCAATTTCAGGATGATTAGCGTGTAGGTATCTTCTTTGCTTTTCAGATTGAAAAGGCATTAGCTTCTTGGACCTTTAAGTTTCTTTACATCAAATCTTTTAGTTGCATCAGATTTTGCTTTTGCTCGATTTGACATTTTTTGTTTTTCAAGTGAAGTCGCAGCTCTTAATAAAGCCAAGTCTTCATTCTGGTCCATCTTGTCTTCTTGAATATCTCTATTCATCAACATTTTAGATTTATCTAAATTAATTCGAGCTTCATCCTCTTTTTGTTTTCTCATGTTGTCTTGAGCTTTTAGATCCAGTTCTCTTGCTCTTAATTTAGCAATTGGATCATTACCAAAGTCCCCGCTCACTTTCTTCTCTTCTTCTAAGAAGTCAGCCATCATTTCAGCAATAAGAATTGCTTTTCTAGATTCGACTTCTAACTGAAGTCTTTCTAGTTCTTTTTGAAGGTCTGGATTTTGAGCCATTTGTGGATTGCTTTGCATCATTTGTTGTAATTCTTGCATTTTGATTAATTTATCTCTCATTTCCATTTCCACTTGTTCTTGAGCCATTAACGCAATGTGTTCAAAAATATTCTTTTCTAATGAGGAAGTAATCATAGGATTATTTTTTGCCATCGATGTCGCCATAAAGGCTACGTGTGCTGCCACATGGGCTTGATGGTCTTGTCCTGTGAAAGCTTGGAAAGGTTTACCTGCCATAGCATCGATATGTTCCATCGCTGGATTTTTGGGAGCCGGCGGTGGAGGCGGTGGTAAAATTTGGTCAATATTCTTTATGCCCATTGCTGAATACATATCCCGATACGCTTCATACATATTATGCATTTGAGGATTGGATTGAGCGAGTTGTAATTCTGTTTGTGCCGTTGCAATCCTTTGTGTCATTGAAAAAATGTTAGGATCGGCAATCGGTAGGATATCAATTTTATCATCGAAATCCGTTTGTTTAATTTCACGTTCTCCCCCTACAACATCGTACGGATAAACCGGCGGTAAGTAGCTTGAGAAAACATCGGACAATAAAACAAATTCTTGTTTCATTGACGCATACAATCGCTTATGGATTGCTGACATTACCCTGGAGCCACGCTCTAACAAGGCTACGGTCGTACCAACAGCGGCCTGCTGGTTCCCGTCCCCGACCTGCATGTCAGCAATGGACGCGAATCTTTGACCTGCATCTACACAAATCCCCATCAACTGCAATAAAGTCTGTGATGGTTCTTTGTATGGCAAATTCATAAAAGCATCTTTTAAACTTCCCCCTGGGGCGTCTACGTCACGCCACTCACCGGGTTGAAGTGATTGGGCATCATCTCTAACTCTGATCCCTCTCTGTTTAAATCCTGAAGGTAAATTGGAGAGTGTACCTGCATCTATGAGTTGACGAAGGGCAGACGTGGCTGCTCTTGTTAGACCGCCAATCATATGGATTAATCCAAAACCGTAAAATCCAAGTCCAGGCAGAAATTTAAAGTGGACAAAATATTGGATCTTTTCTTTTTTGGGATCGTCTAATTTATAGTTTCTTCTAATAGACAATACTTTTCGCGTTCCATTGTCGATTGTTACAATGTATGGAATTTTGATACCTGTAGGGATTCCATCTTCACCCCTATCTTCGAAGCCTTCTAGGTCCAAGTTCACGTGACATTCGATCAATGTATAGATCGGATTATTCTTTTGAAATCCCGTGGATCTGGTTCCTTCTAGCTCTCGTTCTTTTTTCTTTAATTCAGTTTCTTCATAGTAAGGCGTTCCTAATTCTACATTTCTATAGAATCCAGCAACTTGTTGCTTACGTAGATCGTTCGCTGAAATTTTTAATACATGACAAATGGCTTCCGCATCCTCTAATGAGGTAGCAGAATACGGAACCACTAAGTCATCGGCCGGAACGAACTTTGAAACCGCTCGTCCCAGTAAATCGTCATAATAAACTTTTTTAAACGTTGAACCTGCTAAAGGTAAATAGAACAACATTTGATCAAATTCAGGTTCAAATTCTTTCATCACGTCCATGAGTTGATAGTTCATAAAATTCTTAACTCTCATCGACTGATCTTGTTTTTCTCTGCTGGGTCTTCCTAAGATCTGACATCTCACGGGACCATCAGCAGGTAATAATTCTTTATAGGCTTGAGCTTGAAACTGTGTCACCGCTTCAGCTAAAACCGGGTGAGTCGCTCCCGATGCGCCTTGAAAAGGTCGGGTTCGTTGTTCAAACTTAAACCCTAATAATTCTAATCCTTGAGAATAAGATCTTTCCCATTCTCTTCTTGATTCTTTGTAATCGGTGTAATTGGAAAAAAGTTCTGACCCAATCGGTTGCAAAACCGAATCCGGTAATAAATCAGCTAAGTTGGTGTAATGATTTTCTTCGCCTTCAGGAGCCACACCAGCGGGATCAAAATTAACATCCACGGATCCATCTTCATTTTGGATCATTTCGGTATTGTCCGGAGAAGGTAAAGACTCTTGTAACTCGGTGGTTACTTCGGCTTGTTCTTGCTCTGAGGGTATTTTAACTGAATGCCTAACGTTCGGTAGGCTTTTATCTACTTCTGCCATTTATTTTCTCCAATCTTTCTGGTTTATCTTGTTTTGTTACTTTAATCAAGCCTCTAGGGTCTGGGCCCTTTACAGGCGGGATTGCTTTCCATTTTACGTTTTTCATGTTTTTAACTAGGGTTGGGTTTTTCATTTTTTTAAACTGGCTATGCCTCCATCAAAATAGCTCAATTTCTCTTTAGCCATATCTGCCAACTCACTAATCTGTTCCACATCTCTGGAGACCGTTAAAGGAAAACCATAGATTTCATCAAAAGTTCTTCCAAATAACAGTTCATTAGCAATCATAGCAGGATAAAGAAGTTTAGCGCTTGCCCGTTTAGCTGTTTGTTTAACAACAGGTTTCCATATATTCTTAGAATCTTTAAAAACATGTTTAGCTGCATTTTCAAATTTTTTCACAGGGCCTCCTTCTTGAATATATCCTATGCTTTTAGTGGCGAAGGTTCCTTTGGGAACATTCGGTTGTAAGGTAATCCCTAGTTCTTTAGCCTTCTTAATAATGTTTTTAACCTTAACATTATTAGGATCAGGATTTTTTTCAATAAATGTTTCGGCCATGATTTTAAAACCACCCTGTCTATTATAAGGTGCTAAAATTAAATTTCTATTGTAGGGAAAATCTTTTAATTTTCCTTTTTTAAAAATATCTCTTTGATGTTCTACTTCGACAATACCTCTCGTGCGTATGTCCTCTAAATTAGGTTTTATTTTTATAATATCTCCATTTTTAGAAACCGTGAAGGACAACCGTTCAAGTAATGCTTTATTGTTTAAAACAAGTTCTGGATTATTTTTAATCACCGTATTAAGGTTTCGTGTAATTTTTCTTTGGTCGAAATTTAACTTTACTTCACGGTCCGTTAATTTAATATCATCACTGACTTTCAAAGCTCTTCTTTTTGCTTTTCTTTCCGCTTTTTTTATAAGATCATATTCTCTCTTGTCAGGATCTTGCCATCGTGTTAATTTTTTTCTCTTATTTATATTACGCAACAGTTTTTCATCAAATCCTTCAATGGTTTCTCTGGCTATCTTCTTAGCTTGTATTTGATTTACCGTTAAACCTTTTTCCGTTGCAGGCTTAATATATTTGGGTTTATAGGTAGCATCAGATGTCATTTTTTTAAAATCATCTAAATAATTTTCCACTGAAGCATCTGTAGCTACATTAACAAGCCTAGATATATTTCGATCCCCTATATTAATTTTATATATTTCTTTTGCTATTTGTTTAATTTTATCCGGATCTGTTACACCGCTTTTAATGATATCATCAATAACACTTACAGCATTTCGACTTCGCTTCATAACTCCGGTTCCTGCAAACTTTTCATCATAAACTCTTTTTAAAGTTGTAGCAGGCACCTCTATATTTTTAGCTAGTTTGTCAAATTCTAATAGCTCCCCAGCATCAATAACTTTTTTAAGAGCATTAGCTGCTTTATCTCTTATGAGTAATGCTTCAGATTTTCCTCTCTTAAACCCCACTCTTCCCCCTACGTTTAAATTATAACGCTCTCCTAAAGAGACGCCTAGTTTTAAGGGAGGGATTCTTTGCCACCAATTGAGATACATTATTTTTTCCTAAAATGATTAGCGATACCACCTTTAGAAAACGGAATACCTTCCGTATCCAGACGATAGATCATTTCTTTTAATTCCTGTTTAGTTTCTTGTCCCGTCAGTTTGACATTGGGATACGCTCGTTTGATTTCAGCGAGGTAATATTCTTTCGTTCCAAATTGCGTAGCGGTTCCTTGATAAAAGTCTTTCGAGTATCGTTGCTTGTCAGCCGCCTTGGTGTACCAGTCAATAGTCGCTTGTTTCTTGTCGCTAGCGACTGGAAGCTTGATCACATCTGCTTTCGGCGGGAATTTAGCATCGACGATATCTTTTAAATTAAGTTTAAATAATTCCACTTGATTGTCGGAAGCATTCTTCAATGTACGGATATGAAGTTTAATTTCTTCAAGAATAGCTTTAGGAACGTCTCCTTTATTTTTTATAAAATTTAAAAGCTTAGGATTAACTTTTTCCGTAAAAAGACTTTGACCCATTTTCACAATATCTCCACCCATGCCAATAATATCTTTGGGTTTAATGTTTAATTTTGAAGCCAGTTTAAAAATTTCAGAAGCGGCTTTCATGGTTAGCTGTTTTCTTATTTCACTCATAATTTAATAATACTCCTTAAAATCCATTGGACGAGGAGTGTCTTTATAATCTTCAGGGTGACCCACTAATCCTCCTTGTCTAAATCTCATCACGGCTTGAGTGGTACTATCCACCAAGTCATCGTGTTCGCCATAGGGAAATGCCGCACATTCCTCCATAACTTCTTGTGCAAACTGCAGATGGGTCGGAGCCCAAATCTGTCCCGCTTCAAACATCGGTGAAACGGAGTTCACTCTGCTATGCTTATCATTTCCTCGGCTCGGCGTAAAGTTAATAACTGGGATTCCCATATTTCTTAATTCGTAAGTCAACGGGAGTCCAGCGGCTTTAGCCTCAATTAAGACAATCTCCGGTTCCCAGTATTTATATAATTTCAATGCTTCCCGTCTTAAGGCAGGAAATTCAAATCGGTCTTTAACGGCATCCAGTAAAATCATACTGGGTTTAGAATCTTCATTTTCTCGAAAGACACCCCAGGTGGTAATAGCTGAAAAGTCAGCCGTTTCTTTTTTAAGATAAGCGGTGTCATAAGACTGTATGACATAATCACATCTCGGAATGCCTCTGTCTTCTGGCCACTTCTTCCACCATTCCCTTTTAATCAAAGCTCCTTCTTCAGAAGTTGGATTCTGCATGTATTGTGCATTCCATTTCGGAAGTGCAACCGAAGCTTTCACGGAAAGTAATTGTTCAAGTTCCCAATACTCTGGCCACACCGGTTTACCCGATGGCATGATCGCAGGAAACTCAACCACTTCCCACTGATCGGCTTTCGGTTCTTTTTGTGCAGATTGTAAGAGTCCGGTGAGATCTCCTTTGTTCCAACGCGTCATGACGAGCACGATCCTTCCGCCTGGCTGAAGTCTTTGTCGTGGTCCTGTTGTGTACCATTCGTAAGCTCTATCTAATGCCTTCTTGGACATGGCATCTTGCTCAGAGTGTGGGTCATCAATGATGAGTAGGTCTGCACCTCTTCCGGTTACAGCACCTTCCACCCCAACCGCGAAGTACTCGCCGCCTTGTTCTGTTTCCCAGCGACCAGCGGCTTTGCTGTCTTCCATGAGTCGGGTTGGGAAGACTTCTTTGTACTCTTCACTGTCCATTAAGTGTTTAGCCTTACGACCAAACCGTACCGCAAGTTCAGCGGTGTGAGTGGCTTGAATAATTTTTAATTTGGGATTGTTCCCAATCATCCATGACGGAAGTAAAAAAGATGCAAACTCAGATTTGGTATGCCTTGGGGGCATGTTAACAATGAGCCTCTTAATCTCTCCAGATTTTATTTTATTAAATTTTTCTGCAATAATTTTATGATGGTACCCTTCAATAAAATCAGGCCACATGTGTTTGACAAACGTCATGAAGTCCGTTCGAATTTTACGATGACGTTGGGTCTTATTTAATTGAACCAGGTATCGTTTCAACTCGCGTCTAGTGTCTGGGGGTAAATTATCAATATTTTTTTCTAAAATTTTTTTAATATCTTGCATAAGTGTCTCTTATGGTACCAAAACGATTTCTACCCTGTATGACTGTGCAAATCAAGGAATAAAGGCAAAAGCAGTGGGACCCCTTTTTAAACAAAGGGTTTTAACTAATATCGATTTGACTTTTTTAGGGTTGGACTTGGTACCTCTATTAATAAAGATACCAAGTTGCGAGAGACCAACGCGCCGAAGGCGCGTTGGTCAATAGTTTATTTACTTTCTTCCCTCTTCTTCTTTCACTCTATTAAATGATTTAATTAATTGTTCATTCTTCCATTCTTCTATGTCCAACTCTCTTAATCTATGTTGTGAATATAAGAACAGACAAAAGCCCCCAACTATTAAACCAATTCCAATATATAATATTAAATTATAATCCATTAGTTGATTGTCCTTGCTTTCATTGTTGTTGTGTAGTTCGCAAACTCTTTACTATCTTTCACAATGTCCAAAAGTTTTTCGAAAGTTAGTAAACTCATAACCCACATTATTTCCTTCTCGCTTAAATGTTTTTGTAATGTGTTTATTCTTTCGACAGCTTTGTCCAAGTTAGGTGAACACTCGTGAACATACGCAACAGCCGAAATTATTTTCGGCTGAAGATATGCTGGTAGTACTTTTATCTCTTTCATACTTGCCACACTCCATCAACTCTCAAAAATTCTTTCCCACTTATTTCTGAAAGTTCTTTTAGTAGTTTATAATATCCGATACTTTCCATAAAACATTCGTGACTTCCATCATTGAAATCACTTCTAGGATTGTAAGGATATTTTCTTTCAATCTCTATGATTTGAGATTTTAATTGTTGTATTTTATCTTTCATAGTTTCCTCGCTTTCTATCTGGGATTATATACCATATAATCCCAGAAGTCAAGAGTTATTTTTTCTTTATATCTGTACCATCTTCGTTTTTATTCCACTCTATCTCTTGTGTAGTCCAACTCGGATCTTCATAGTTTAAAAAACTTTCGTTTGTTTCTATGTCGCTATCTTCACTTGGAACACACTCTTCGATTTTTTTCCACGTTGTAGGCTCATCGCCTTGCATATCATTAGAGTGCTGACCTTTGATTGTTTCTCTAAAAGTTCTGCCATATGCGTCAACTTCTTCTAGTTTTATTTGTTCTTCTTTCTCTAAAAGATCTTCCGCCTCTTCTTTTGTTTTAGCTACGATCTCATATGTCATCTCTACCTCGTAGACTTTTTTAACTTCCCATTTTTGATAACCGATTTCTAAATCTGGGTTATCTTTTTTATATGTCCCATTGATAATTGGGGGGAAGACTTCTTCGTGTGGTGTTAGTTGTTTTTTTGCTTTCATATTTCCTCGCTTTGTTATTAATGGGAGTATATCATATACTCCCATTAATGTCAATAGTTATTTTAGATAGCTTTAATAGTCCAATTACTTGTTGCGTGTCTCCAATCTCCAAAGCCACCTTTTTTATTTTCTGCGTCAAAATCCCAATAGATAAATCTGTCTACTCCATTTTTATCTGTAAAGATTTTACCTAATACTCCATTAGGTTTTTGTGTTGATGCTTTCCTAGTTATAAACTTTCCACCATTCTTAATTGCCTCTCCATTATGAGTTTTAGCAAAATAAGTTATGAAAAAAGTTTTAGGATAGTTGTTTATGTCTTTCATAGTACCTCGCTTTTGTTATTATTAATGGGAGTATATCATAAACTCCCATTAATGTCAAGGACTATTTTTGTGCTTGTTTTTTCTCGTATTCTTGTCTTGCCAGAATTTTTGCCTCTCTTGATATGTTTTTATTCTTCATACCTTTTATTCTATCAGCAAGATTTTTTGGATTGTAAATCACCAAGCCTGTTGAGTTAGTTCTAATTATTTCTGCGTCTTGAATATTTAAGCCGAGTTCAGTAGATAACTCTATTGCTTCGTCTAAATATCTATAACCTTTTAAACCAAGTTTAATTTCTTTCATTTGATTTAAAATACTCTCTATCCATTTATAGTGAGCCATGATTAATTGTCCTTTCGCTTGTTGCCAGATTACGAAAGTTTGAAACTCGGCTCTTGAAACTGGGATTTGTCTATCACGACAATACTCACGACCAATTAAATCCAACTCATAGTCATTGTTCCAATCCCTTGCGTGAGAGATTTCATTTCCCTTGCCACCAGAAAATCCAAGTGCTTTTTCATTTGCGTCATTGAATTTAGTTTTGTGTGGATTGCTCTCCTTACCATCTTGTTCAATATTGATATCTGGATTGCAACCCTCTTTTGCTTTTAACTCATCTCTAAAATAAGCATAAGCAAAGTCACGACTTTCTGGTCTATAACTATCAATGTCGTCTTGTCTATCAACTCCATCAATGTCGCCATTCAAACGAAAGTCAAAATGCTTTGAAACATACTTACTTTCTTCATCTTCTCTTAAATTATTATCGCCTTGTTCAGCCATAAAACCAAAATGAAAACAACTATCTTTCGCAATAGTATTTACATTAGGATATTTGTCTTGGAGATAATGAGCCATGTCCACATCTTTTTTAGGATATTGTCTAGTGACACATTCTTGTGCAAGTTTCCAAGTCGCATTTTGCTTGTCTAAAAAACTCTCTCTTAATTGAAAGAATTTCTCTTTCTCTTGCGTGTTCTCTTGTTCAAGATGTACTCGCATACGATTTGCGATCTTGTTCCGATACTCTTGATTTAGTCTTATTCTACTCATATATTCCTCTTTCTATTTGTTGTTTGCATATCTGGGATATTATATGAATTAAATTAAATTGTCAAGTAGAAAAAAATAAAAAAGTTCTTGACATCTGGGATTTTCTGTGATATAGTGTTTTTATGATTTATACAAGTTGCACAATCTGTGGTTGTAACCCCAAGCCAGACGAGTGGTCGGCACAAGTTCAAGGGGTTTGCTTTGATTGTGGATAGAAA
>Ga0209128_1001544_pt1 | contig 15652 bp, 11 predicted proteins | sample ETNvirnome_6_100_FD_184072 | JGI IMG/M metagenome (GOLD analysis project Ga0209128, IMG submission 184072) | Marine viral communities from the Pacific Ocean - ETNP_6_100 (SPAdes) (version 2) | ecosystem: Environmental > Aquatic > Marine > Oceanic | place: Pacific Ocean | collected 2013-06-19 | reverse complement strand
TAGCAGAGGCTGTGGAGGAGGCGGCGGAAGCGGCAGGATATAATGAAGAAGATTGTTTTGATGCCTACGGACTCGAATACGCTTCTCCGGGATACACCCCGTGTGACTCTGCTACGCAAATATGGATCCCCTGGGATTCTGGGACAAGTACCGGGTGCAAGTGCGTGGATTTGTAGACACGTAAAATAACATTAAGGAGCAAAAATTATGGGACGAAATAAAACTAGCAGATCAAGCAAATGGACTGTGGAAGAAATGCAAACCAAATTCAAAGCGATGAATCCTACATCCGTAAGAACCTTAACTGGTTATCAAATAGACAGCGCCAAACGACCCGAATTGTACATAATTCAACTTGCCTCTCAACAGATGAGGCTCCCCCCCTCTTCTGAACCAAGCGAGAATACCCTGAATGGCACGTCATATAGGCTTTTAAATAAATTGATCGAAGCACAAATATCCGCCGAAAGTAAAGAATTTTCTTTAATTTCGGTATCTTCTGTAGAACCTCTTGACAATGAAAACATTGTCGATACGGAGGCTTTCAAGAACAAGCCAGAAGCAATTGACACAACTGATAAATTTTCTAATTCGGAAGATCCGTTTTATGAATTAGACGATGATATTCCAAATACGTATAATGACGAAAACATAAAGATTCAATCGGCCACCAAGCCGGACATAACGTCTCTTGTCGCGGGAGTTGCACAACAGATGCTTTCTATATCTTTGCCAAGCACCGGAAGTACTGCGACGGCCAACACCACAACAACGACTACAACAACTACTACTACCACTACTTATTGATAAGGAAAACATAGAACATGGCAACAAAAGCATCTGACATTTTTGTAGAATACGAAAGTGAAAGTTACATATATAATTGGACACTAGACGAACTAGCCGGCTACGACCCGGTGTCGCCTTGGGTATATCCGGTGGGAGTGGCTTGGGAAACCGTAGACGACGATGGATTTTTGGCCACTTGGCTGTTTTTAGAAGAGAGTTACTATAACGGCGTCTCCGACTACGACACCAACCTCTCAGACTCTGACGTGGGTTTTTACAATTCACGAACAGAGCGCTGGGGCGCCATCGCCGATGGCCATTCATTTACTAAGTGGTCCTGGCTCGGCTGGGGAAGCGTCGACGATGACACCGCATCCACGTACGTGGCTATGTATTTTCCTCAGGATGGAGACAACATCGAACCTCCAACTTTTACTGCCAATTCATTGAGTGAAGACTCCTCTAATCTAACTATAGCTTTGGATTCGGTCGAGTCGGCCGCTTTAATTGGTGCTTATGAAACCGAGACTGGACTTGTATCTGCGACGATATCGAGCAATGTAAAAGAGAGGGCTGCTAAAATTTCATTATTAGCTATCGATGTGGTTCATACATTTAAAAAGATACCTTCGGTGGACTTGAGTAGCACATTGTCTGCTTTTGAGTCGGGAGAAACAGAAGCTACCGAGGCTGTTTCAATTTCAACAACCAAGAGTGGGTATTAAAAGGAAAAAGTCATGGCGACTGAGTATAAAGATATTAGAATAATTGATTTAAACTTATTTTCCGGCTCTTCTGATATTTTCAGAACAGCTTTCGGAGGATATTTTGAAATAGAAAGTGGATCTTATGGCGAAAGCGTAGAATTTGTAGATCAAGATAATTCTGAGATGACGACACCCGGCCTCTCGGCTACCCAATACATATATTGGTGGCACGGAGACTCCGATTATGATACGATTTTAGATCCAGACGTAATAGTACCCACCGGGAGAAAGTTTGCTAAATTCTATTCTCTAAATAGCGCCTGGAAAGATGATAATTTTTGGAAAATATACTGGACGGGAGGATCTTTTGGGGAAGATCCGGGAGATATTTATCCGGGAATTTATAATGAAAACATGTATGATGATTACTGGTTTAATTATACTCTTCCTTATTCTAAAAAAGAAGTAAACACTTTAGTCGATGGCGCCTCTGTAACAGACGAAATAGAGATCTCTTATGATTATAATTTTTATTTAAAAGAGTATCAACGATATGTGGATTCTTTGCCGTCGGAATTATTAATCCCCAATATGTATTTGATTTCTATGTTTGAAAATGTAAGCGCTACTCTCACTAGCCGTACGGACGATGAAGGTAGATTGTCGGATGAATCTTTGAGCGACGGCGAAGCTAGACGATTTAAATCTTATTTTGTGGATTGGGTGAGCTTAGAAAGAACGGAAGGAGACTACGATAGTGCAGATACATACACTTCCACTTTATTGTCAGATAAATCTGTTTTAACGAACATGTTGTTTACAGATAATGAGTATATCTCTGGCCGCGGCACCGGTAAAATTCATACTTCGTTCAGCAATGACGGGACTGAGTCCACACAAGCAACGTTATATGAAATGGAATTACATAAATATTTGAGTGGTTCGCTTCCCTTGGCGGCTCTTTCTTCTTCTACTATCACATCTGTTGAAAGAGCATTAGAAAATATCATGTTTGATCAAGAGGCCATTAGTGGCGATTTAGAAACGACAGACGCTTATGGTGATTTGTCTATAAGCTCGGGTGATGGAGGCGCTCGCGCGCTGTTTCCTTATTATGTGACTCTTAATTTCCCTACACACAATTATGTAGATGATGATGACGAGGACACTTCATACTTTACCGCCGGCATTCAAGATAAGAGTTACTCATCTAAAATTTTATCAACACTTAAGCGTGTTTTTAACAACGAGAGCGATACCTTGAGTCCTACTACCAAAGATTACGTGATGTCTCAAGAGTACATGACTTCTTCTGCGGATGTAGATGTTGATAGCAACATCGTAACAGCCCAGAACACTTCTTTCCGAACCGTGGATTATTTAAAACTTTTAGTAGAGGCGCGGAACACAATTGCTGCCACCGGTGATAATTTTTGTTTTGTTGGGCCTGAAACAATCAGCCGCGCGATAGCATCAGATACTACCGGTGCATATAGATATGCTAATTCTAGACGCGCCCTCGGGGTTATTGAAGATGCCGTTCATGCCATGGAAACACCTGGGATTATTGATCCGGAAAATCTCGAAGATTTGTTTGAAGGCTATTATAGGGGCTCATCGACTGCAGGAAAGTATGCCGAAACCATCGCTTATCGTGTAGAAAAAATAGGTGGCACCCCCACCGGCGATTCCAACACATTAAAACCCATTCAGAATTTTTGGATTTTTAATTCCAGCGACTTAGATGGAGAAATAAAACTATGCGATTCACAAGTAAAATATGGAAAAGACTACACATATAAGGTATATGCCTATGTAATCTCTACAGGTTTAAAATATAAATTTTCCGACTTAGGAGTCACCCGACAAATTAATGATTTAGATCTCTCACATGGCAGAACTGATGGTTATTATGGGCTCGAAATGTACAACCCCTTTACGGACGAAACAACTCCGTTCATAGATCCTAATTACCCTTACTATGGAGGAGCGGGAGTACAAACAGTAGATGTTACTGTGTATAAAGGAATGGCTCAAATGTATGTAGATTGGGAGGCGAGCCTAAATTTGTTTGAGATTCCGATTTTTACCAAAACGGTGCAAGTATTAGATAATCCGCCCAATCAAATTAATTTAAATCCATTTTTCTTATTAGATACATCCCAAACGATTGGCTACAGGGCGGATTATGAAACTTTTGTAGAAGAGGAGTTCCCAACTGTCATAACTGGCCAGGACGCAGAATTGAAAGAAAATTATTTAAACGCAAACGACATGAACGAGGGAGATTTTCTCATAACAGAATCGAGAGCCCAACAGCGATATTTACAAACTTATCGATTAAATGAAATTCCGACCGCATATACCGATTTTGATCAACATTTAGTTTCAACTATCGACCTTCTTATAGAAGATTCGGTTTATACCTTATCAAATACCATTTTTTATGATAAGATTAATACTAATCAAAAATATTATTATGTTTTTCGAGTCTTGAACGAGAATATGGTGCCTGGACAACTATCCGAAATTTATGAAGCAGAACTAGTTAATGATGGTGGATATACCTATGGAATGTTTGATATTCTTTTTGAAGAAGATCTACAAATAGACAATTTTACCAACCCGACGGAAGTATTCAAGAAACTCATCCAACTACAGCCTAACATGTCTCAGATAGCTTTTCAAGATGAAAATGTGGATTACGCACAGACTGCAGCTAGCCAGTTGAGCGTTATGAGCCTGGGGGTAACCGATGAGTCGTTATGGGATAAAACGTTCAAGATTCGGCTAACGTCGAAGAAAACAGGACGAAAAATAGACTTAAATGTTAGTTATAAATACGCGCATGATAGCAATTAAAAAAAACACAAACTATTTAGGGGAGAGAGGTAGATAAATGGCATTTTTAGACAACTCCGGCGATATTATTTTAGACGCCGTTTTAACAGAGACAGGCCGCCGCAAGATGGCACAGGGAAATTTTAAGATTACGAAATTTGCACTTAGCGATGATGAGATTAATTATGCGCTTTATAATTATAATCACTCATCTGGTTCAGCGTACTATGATTTGGAAATTTTACAGACACCTATTCTAGAGGCTGTGACTAATGTTGATTTACACACTGGCCTCGTGTCGTTAACTAATTTAAATATTCTTTATATGCCGGATCTTTTGCAGAATCAGAAATTGTCCGCGGCAGTAAAAAGAAAAAACAATACTGTTTACGTAGCTGTTAATTCTGAAACATATTCTAAAATAAACACCGAGGTAGGTACCGGCTTCTGCATGCGCGCCGGAGACACAACCGGAGTATATACTGTAACGTTGGAGTCCGCTATTGATAATACAGATGTGGGTTATACTATAAACAATCAAAATTCCTATATCACGAGCATGAATATGCTTGATCTTGCTCAGACTGTTACTTTTAATACTAATTTGATAAGATATCCCATTACTTCGCCGGCAACCGCAACATGGATTACAGACTCCGATGGAAATTGGACGGGAACTTTGGGAACCTTAGCCGCCAGGACCACTGTATCGCCGGCAGATCGCGATGGGTTCGGAACAGCCAACGCTCCCATGACAAAGGCGGGAGTTTTCTTGCCTACTGGCGGCAGCAGCGAAAATGTATCAACATGGATCCAGAGTTTGGGAATTGTGGGCTCTATGAACGCCATTAACGTTGAAATCCCTTCAGAACTGAAGACTGTGGCCGGCCAGACCGCCGACCCCCGGTGGAGTAAATTTGGAACCGTGGGGACAACCCCCACCGGCTTTACTTCCACTTACTCGATTCTTCCGACTTCTTTGGAAGTGATAGCGGGAGCTAGCGGCGCCAGTATAGATATCCCCCTCACTTTAATTAAATACGATTCATAAATATTTGGAGAACATGAATGCCAGCTATAACTTACGAAACTCTTAATAGCGCGACCGATATTACATCTACGCGAACACTTTTAAATGAGGCAATTCCCTTGACGGGAACCATTGTTTCGGGAACTTACAACGAAGCCGTAAGCCCAGGCTTTACTAGCGCCACGAATGTTAAGAACTATTCCCATGGTATGTTTCAGTCGGTATACGATTATCCTTATCTCAGTTCGTCGGCGAACCATATTTTTGATCTCACTGTTGGGTATGCAACCACTTCTGGAATGAGTAGTTCTGCGAGTACGCAGAATGCCAAAAAAATTAACATGTACAATGTGATGGCTCAGTCGTTGCTAGGGTATGATGTTTCTGGAGCCATTGAGACGTTTGAATCTGATTTGGATCTTACTGATAATAATTCTCAGATGAAAGAAGTATTCTTTATTGATTTTTCTCGGTTACTTACCAAAGATCAAATTAAGAAGGGCTCTTTTAGTCTCGCGCTAGTTACTGGTTCTACTGATTTAGGTCCTAAATTGCGAGGTCTGACTGCCCTTCCCATCACCACTTTAACGGATCTGTCTGCATCAGATGATGGAGGCACCAACCCCAACGTCAACGGCGGTGAATACGGACTATTGTATAATTCTCCCCACACAGCATCAGCAGTAGGCGCAGTCTTTTACCAGGCTGGAGTAGCGGTTATTACGGCATCTGTTTTTTGTACCGCTTCGCAAGTTGATGGAATTCCAAAAAATGCGAAGTTCACGCGCAACAATAGCAACATCTACGGTCTTACAGGATCATGGACGAGCTTACCGATTTCATCGTCATGTGATGAAATCCGCCGCAGAATCGCCAACTTATCTTTTAACAACACTACCGAGTTAAATTCTACAATTTACTTCTGCCGCGCCGCATCGACTAAATTTAATTACAGCAGCAACCCCACTTATACTACGGGCAGCAAATTACGAGTGAAGAGTGTTGCCACCGATACGCCGGTATCTTATATCACAACCGTTGGTTTATATGATTCTAATAATGAACTTCTCGCCATAGCCAAACTTTCAGAACCTTTGAAGAAAGATCCTACCAATGAAATAACGCTACGAGTTAGATTAGATTATTAGAGAAAAATGTCCTTACGAAAATTTAGACCAAAAGATATCATTACGAACACAATGAAGGCTCACCCTAGTTGTGAGTTTCTTGTGGCTGATGGACAGATCTATTATAACAATACCCCGGCGCAGTCGGGAGCAATTAGCGCGAATGTGCCGATTAGCCCGGGCCACATAAGCCTTTATGAAATGAACGTAGATCGCATTTCTGGGAGTACTGGTCGTTTCATTGGGGGAAGCGCCGAGACGAATGTTATATTGTCGGACAGTGCTACCGACTATTCAATAATCAACACTACCTATGGTTTTTGGGCCGGCCCTGGAATGGCATCACCTGGGTTTAGTCAGTATGAATATAAAGCAACTTCTGCCGCGGCCACGGTCGTATGGCTAAAAATGAAAACTGCCACCCAGGTTAACTTCGGAACTGGTAGTTTTGATTTTGCGTCCCCCGCGGACGACAACAAGCCCGATGGCTCCAGCCTATCCCCCTCTAATAAGTATTTGTCAGCCAAATCCCTTCTCTTTGATGGAGTAGACGATTATTTAGAAACAGACGATGATGATGCTTTATCGTTTGGCGCCTCTCCTCTTACTTTTGCTGCGTGGGTCAGACCCATAGTGCGTGAGGAGGGAGATACTGCATACACGATGAAGTATCCTTTTATACTGCACAAAGGGGCAGATTCCGGCACGGACTTAGAGTATTTTTTTGGATTACAAGATGCTGATTTTGACGGTAAATACGCGCTTAGATGTCGTTTGGGCGATACCGCTAATTCAGCGTATATTGGGCGCATAGCCGGCGAAAACGACACTAATATGGTTACCAATACGTGGTATCATGTGGCGGCGACATGGGATGGAACGGCCGGCGCTTCGACCGGTATTAAATTATACGTTAATGGAGAGGAGGTTTCCACCACCGACGAGAGTAATGACGCGTCAAGTTTCGTGAGCATGGTCAACGGGGGAGAGAAACTATATGTTGGGAGTCGAGCCGGCGGGGATTCTCACCATTTCAAAGGGAACATGACACAACTGTCGATGTGGAATACAATTTTGGGAGCGAATGAAATACAGGCTCTTTATCAGGCATCGATAACCCCCACCTATGAAATGCGAGGGGGGTATGTACCCAGCGATATTGTCGATAACCGCTTGATTTATCCTTTTGTGACAAAGGACGGCACCCGAGTTAGTTTGAGTACTGTTTATACTGGCAGCACTTATGAAACAGATTTTGCATACGGAAACGTCGTTTCAGCCAGCTACCCTTTGTCTTCTTCTATTACGCGCGAATTGATGGGATGGTATCCCAAAGATGAAGGAGCAGATGTCACCTTTTTATCGACAAACGCGCCTTCTTTATATCCCACTGATGGTTCTGGCGGCTCTCGCGGCTCCGGACAATTAGTGACCGGCAATCCATGTTTATCATCGAGGATGGGCGATGATTTTTGGTTTGACGCAGGTTATGATGTGACAACAACCGAGGGTTGTGCGGCCGTTAAAACGCAGTTGGAGGCGGTGGCTGCAGCTGCCGCTTATTACGACATCGCGACTGACTGTAAGGCCAATAATACCCTTTCCACGAATTCTGCAGAATCGGGATATGTCGCTCAAGCCGACCGCTGGATTTCTTGCAATGCCCCCAGGTGGCCACATTATTGGGCTATGAAGAACCTTTTCGACAATTATGCGTATAAGAGTGAACACTACAAATTGTCGTCTTCTTATGGATATAAGGACATGCAGATGATCAATCTGATTTCAATTCCTTCTATCTTTTACGGATCTCAAATAAAGCCCGGCTCCGTGTCGCTTAGGTGGTATTTGTCGGGCACGTTAATTGGCGAGCTACAAGACACACAGCAGAACGGAGTGCTATATCAAATCTCTGGTAGTCCGAATCCCTATATCTCCCAATGGGGCCCCGGAAATGGCGTCCACGGCGCAACATTAACCAAGCCAGAGCCTGCCGGCATAGTCTTTTACAATGAAGGGTTTATCGCTCTCACCGGTTCGTGGTATTTGAATCATGATTCTGGGTCTCAACTCACAATGCGTTCAGGCTCCGGAAATACCTTCTATCCTCCTACTTGGCTCGATTGGGGTGCTGGAGCGAACGACAACACTACTAAAGTCACCACTTCTAATTCGGGAGGCTACGGGCCCGTATCCCCATTGCCGGTGAGCGCTTCCAACAATTTCCAAAGTGCATCCTTCGGGCTTTCCTTCAAAGGGACATCAGAAACCCAGGTCATCACTATGTTTGCCAACGCACGAAGAGGCGAGGCAAATTATTCAAATAATCCCACATATTTGGTGCACAAGGTAGATGCCACAGGCTCTCTCCTTACTTCTTCAAATGCTTATATTGAGGACACAAGCAGGCTAGCCGTTAATTTTGTTAGTTCCAGTTTTCCACAATACTCTGCGTCTTTTAAACGGCAGGTCTATATTTCCCGAGTGGGAATCTATGATGAGAACAAAAACTTAATTGGCGTTGCTACAATGTCCAATCCTGTGCGAAAAGCAGAAGATGAAGATTTAACCTTTAAACTGAAGCTAGATATCTAGTATAATAATAACATGATTCTCGGCGTTGATGTTTCAACCAGTATTACTGGTTTTGCGATGGTAGCAGACGGCAAGCTTCTTTATTATGATTCGGTAGATTTGCGTAAATATAAGAATGTCTTTGAGAAAGGAGCTATCCTCAAAGAAAAGATTCTCGATTTGTATGAAGCTTATCAATGCAACAATGAGGACGCTTACAGCAATACTTCGGACTTTCCAATTGAACATATTTATATTGAGCAGCCGTTTACGTTCTTCAATTCAGGCGGTTCGTCTGCAAAAACAATGGCAACACTGCAGAAGTTTAACGGCATTGTGTCGTGGCTTTTGTACGAGCTTTTTGAAATTCAGCCTGAGTATGTATTGGCCCAAACTGCTCGCAAAAAAGTGGGAATTAAAGTGCCGAGAGGTCAAAAAGCAAAACAAGTTGTATTGCAGTTTTTGCTTGACAGCGAGCATGCTTTCCATGTAGAATATACTAACAAGGGTAATCCCAAGCCGGAGTCCTACGACCGGGCGGATGCTATCATTGTAGCTATGGCAGGCCACGTACTTGAGCAAGAAAGAGAAGACGCAGATACTGAGTAATGTGTTGGGCACGTATGGTGTCCAACGTCAAGAATTGTTATTTCGGTGTCCGGCGTGTGATCATCGCAAACGAAAGTTGTCAGTGAATCTGGACAAGAACGCATTTAAGTGTTGGGTGTGCAGCTATAGAGGACGCAACATTCGACGCTTGGTGCGTAGGTATGGAACTTACACACAACTTCAAAAATGGGACACCTATTCGGATCGAATAGAAATTGAGAGATTTGAAGAGTTGTTCTCGTTGGAAAAGCCGCGAGAGTTCAAAACAATTCTTGATCTACCAGATGAATTTATCTCGCTGTGCTCCAAGAAATTACCAGCCACAGGACAATATGCATATCATTATTTGCGGAAGCGAGGTCTTACTGATTCAGATATACTACGATGGAAGATAGGATATTGCTTTTCAGGAGAGTATCGGAATAGGATAATCATCCCATCTTTTGATGATGACGGGGACGTGAGTTTCTTTATCGCCAGGTCTTATAGCGGAGATAGCTACAAATACAAGAATCCACGAGTCTCAAAGAACATTGTTTTCAATGAGCTATTTATTGACTGGAATGAAGACTTGACTATAGTGGAGGGCGTATTCGATGCAGTGGTGGCGGGTAATGCGGCTCCTATTTTGGGTTCGACTTTGCAAAAAGATGCAAGGCTTATCCAGAAAATCGTCTACAACGACACCCCCGTCTACCTCGCTTTAGATCCCGACGCGCGAGAAAAAGAGAACAGAATTATTCAAACTTTCCTCAAGTACGATATCGAACTTTATAAGATCGATGTGGATGGCTATGAAGATGTAGGCTCTATGCCGCGAGAGGTTTTCATAGAGAGAAAGCAAAAAGCTTCCTTTATCGACAGAGACAACTATTTATTGTTGAATTTGCTGTCGGCAATCTAGGAGAGTCTATGAGCAACGACAATAAAAACGAGTTTGACTTTCTGCCACCCGCGGAACCGCCTCCCTCGTTTGTGCAGGAACAGGACAACTATCACGAAAAGGTAGACGCTGAAGACTTCGGAATGGTGGAGGACTTCGGACTTCAGATGGAGTTCAGCGATGAAGATTTACTCCCCGAGAATACAGCCCCATCTTCGTTAAACGTTGGCTTTGTTGGTGTTGGCGGCGGCGGAAACAAGATGGCGAATGCCTTTCTTGAATTGGGTTTCAACAAGACAATTCTTGTCAACACCACAGGCAAGGACATTCCTAAAAATGTATCCGAAGAGCACGTTGTCTTAATTCCGGATAGCGATGGAATCGGAAAGAACACAGACTATGGTAAGGAGGTGTTAAGTCAAAATGGTGCAATTATCGAGGACGGACTCCGAATCAAACTTGGAAAGGTTGATTGGCTGTTTGTTTTTGCTGGGGGTGGTGGTGGCACCGGCAGTTCTGTCACTGCTCTTCATTCTGTATTCGAACGCTACATGCGGTCTGTACAGGCTTCTGGTAATGTCGTTTATATAGTGTCATGGCCCACTGCACAAGAGAACCTTAACCCTACAATTGCGCGCAATGCATTAACGTTGCTGAATGATGTCGCGCTTCACCCACACGTTGTTATAGACAACGAAAGATCAACGAGATTACTTCGCGGCAGAATTGGGATGCTTGGTATGTACCCTGTCGCTAACACACAGTTCGCTAAGTCCTTTGCCCAGATACTTAAACTCTCCACTGAGGATTCACCGATTCAATCTTTCGATAGCAAGGATTTGGAAACGTGTTTGGGTAAAGACGGTCGGGCCTTTTTTGGTTCCACTATGATAAAAGATCCAAATACTGGAAAGCTTGGATCGGTGATCCTACACAACTGCATGAACCGTTCGTCATGTCCTCCACCAAAAAACAAAGCTGCTTCTGGCGCTCTGATTTTGGTGGCGTCTGAGGAAATGGTTGCAGATCCTAAAATTAGCAAACATCTTGAATCCGCGATTGCTTACGTCGGTGGCAGGTGCGAGACGCTTTTCTCTGGAGTTTATGTCCGAAAGAACGTGCCCGGTCTTATCGCTATCCTCAGCATGAACGGACTACCCAAAGGAAATTAAAATGAAAATCACAAAATCACAACTTAAGAGAATTATCAAAGAAGAACTTCAGACCTTAATGAACGAAGAAGACAAGAAATGGATTCAGAAGGCCGTCCCCAAAGACGATCCTGACCGTGGTAAATTTAGCGCCGCCGCAAAGAAGGCTGGTATGGGTACTTGTGAATATGCACGTAAAGTTGTAGATGGAGATTATAGCGAATTACAGAAAGATCGTGCCCAGTTTGCTCTCAACACCGGGTGCAAAGGCAAAGGTTAGAATGCTAATTGCCGAGCGCCGCCTTAGAGAGATTATCTTAGAAGAAGTAGAGCTTCATCTACTCCGAGAAGAGTTGGTTTATCTAAACGAGGTTTGTTTAAACGAAGGTATAATGAGTTATCTCAACAATCTTTTTTCAGGAGATGAAGAGAGATGGAAGGAGATAGTGGATGGAGCCGCCGAAGGAAAGGCACCAGAAGAAGTGGTCCCGGACAAGCAAACGTTTTTAAGCATGCCAACGAAACGGCGCATTGCTACGTTGGCTTTGATAGCTCTAGTATTTGCGGGTGGCATGGACTTTGCGACTAAGTATTATGACGTTTCAGCACAGTCTTCAGAGGCGGCCCAAATGGTTAATGATACAATGGAATCCGCGAAAGAGCGCGCCTCCACCATTAGTGATTTTAGAAAGATGGCCTCCGCCGACGCTGACCACGGAGGAGCCAATACTCCAGATGAAGTACAACAGGCCTTGGACGATATTCGAAATGAGTATCCAATAGAAAAGGCCGAATTGGAAGCAGGCCGCGGCCTTATGGCTGGAGGTGAGCCTGCGACAGGATTTGCGTATGTGCCGGCAGACCAAATTGATGATTCCACCGTACTACCGATGACTGGAATGACAAAGGGAGATTTTGAAACTCTTTTGCGGATGCAGTGGCTGAGCGCAGACGCCGAAGGAGATCAGAGATTGCAAGACTATGTGATGGGAGGTGACCGCCCGGGCTCATCAGCATTTTGGTCTTATCAAGACAGCTTGTATGCGCCGCTGGCCGATGCCACAGCAGATCCAGAAACTAAAGAATTGATGGTTAATATGCATGGCGACGACGCAGAGACAACATTATTGTTGCCTTTGGAGTGGTCGGTGGCTTATGACATTTTACAGCAACGACAGGGCGCAGGACGCATATAAGGGGCAAATTTCCCTTGCATTAGTAGATGTAGTGTGGTAAGATGTATTATGAATGCAATCAAGAAGGTAACCCGTTTTCTTAGCCGGACAACCATAGAGGCTATCATTTTCTCTGTGGTGTTTTATCTGGTGTTTTTTGTTTTGCAAGCAGCATAGGAGGGATATGTGAAGTTCGCTCATATTAGCGATACTCATATCAAAAATTTAAAATATCATTATGAATACACGGTAATCTTTGAACAGCTTTATGAGACTCTACGAAAAGAGAAAGTTGATTACATTATTCATTGCGGCGACATAGCGCACACAAAGACACAAATCTCACCCGAGTTTGTCGATATGTGTTCTCGGTTCTTCGCTAATCTTGCCGCCATTGCACCAACATATATTATCCTTGGTAACCATGACGGCAACTTGAAGAACAGCAATCGGCAGGACGCACTCTCGCCAATTGTAAATGCGCTCGCTCATCCCAACCTTCATCTGTTGAAGGATTCGGGAGAGACTCATTTGGACAAGAAATTCTGTTTGAATGTGCTCTCAGTTTTTGATAGAGATAATTGGCAGAAGCCTAGCGATTCGAGCAAGATTAACATCGCGCTCTATCACGGGTCTATCAGCAAGTGCCGCACAGACACAAACTGGACAATGACCTTTGGCGAAGACGAAATTAACATCTTCGATGATTTTGATTTTGCGATGCTGGGTGACATTCATCGGCGTCAGTATTTAGATGACGCCGGGCGCATTTGGTATTGCGGAAGTACAGTTCAACAGAATCATGGCGAGTCTAATGACAAGGGCTTGTTGATTTGGGATATTGAGTCCAAGGACGAATGGGACATTGAACCCATAGTTTTTAAGAACCCGAAGCCCTTTATGACGTTGGAGCTATCTCCTAAGGGGCGAATGCCGCGGAATGCGCACGTTCCTGACGGCGCCCGTTTGCGACTGGTAAGTCATAACAATTTGCCGCTCGACGTGATGAGGCGCGCCCTGGACATCGCCAAACACAGATTCAATCCAGAGTCTATTTCGTTCCTTAATCGGGCCGAAGGATTCCGTGCGTCTGTGGAGGACTTGACCAATTCGATTAAGACAGAGAACCTGCGGAACGTCAACATTCAGGAAGAATTGATCGATGAGTATCTTAAAGACTTCCAACTAACCCCAGAAATGGTAGAAAGAGTTTATGATCTCAACCGCAAATACAACAAAATTGTGGAAGACAATGAAGAAATCTCCAGAAATGTTAACTGGAAGTTAAGATCTTTTAAGTGGAACAACTTATTTAATTATGGAGAAGATAATGAGATTGACTTTTCTGGCTTATCTGGGATTGTTGGAATCTTTGGAAAGAACTTTTCTGGGAAGAGTTCTATTGTCGACGCTATTCTTTATACTCTCTTTAACACAACGAGCAAGAACGAGAGAAAGAATCTCAACATCATCAACCAAAACCGAGACGCTGGGGACGGATTGATAGAGATTGAAGTCGGTGAAAAAACCTATAAGATCGAACGCACATCAGAGAAATACACAAAGCGCCTGCACGGCGAAGAGACATTAGAAGCCAAGACAAATTTGAATTTTGAAGTCTATGACGCCGTGACAGGCGAAACTACGTCTTTAAACGGCAATACACGCAATCAAACGGACGCAAATATTCGAAAGCACTTCGGGTCCGTGGAAGATTTTTTGATGTCTTCACTGGCGTCTCAACACGGCGCATTCGGCTTTATTGAAGAAGGATCGACGCGTCGAAAGGAAATCATAGCCAAGTTCTTGGATTTGGAGATCTTTGACAAGAAGTTCAAGATGGCAAAAGAGGACTCGATTGATGCGAAGGTAATGCTGAAGAAGCATCAAGATCGTGAGTACGACACAGAAATTGCGGAAGCCAAGCAAGAGCTTGGAGAATTTAAGACGAAGGCCCAAAACAACAAAGATAGTTGTACGACTTTAAAGGAAGAGTTAGAAAAGTTGTCCCAAGGATATGGAGGAGTGGAAGAACAAATCAATTCCATTCCTAGTGAGTATCTTGACATCACAAGACTGTTGGAAGACCAAAAGAGTCGTAGCGGCCTGATGACCATTCTTGACGAGAAGATCGACGGACAGACCGCACTTATCGCCAGCAAAGAGCAGAAATTAGAAAAGACGACAGCTTTCGTTTCATCGACTGATTTGAAAGAACTGACGATGAAGAAGGAAAAGATCGGAGAGCTACAAGAAAAGGTTGTAACACTTAAGAAGGAAATTGACGAGATTTCAAATAACGAAGAACTGCTCTCAAGTATTCCCTGTGGCGATGAGTATCCTACATGTAAGTTTATTCGTTCGGCTCACGCACAAGTAGCCACACGAAATGTGGTGGAAGAAGAACTGACCAATTCCATACAGGATCTGGCCGCGCTAACACCCAGAGAAATTGAAAAGCAGTTAGAGCAGATTGAAAAGATTACGCAACTAATACAGAAGCTGGAAAAGGAAATTGGCGCCCTCAAGTTGGAACGCGAACGCAACAGAAGCGCACGGTCTAACTTAGAATTAGAGTTGCGCGAGCTAGAACTCAACATTGACAAGTACAACGAAAACAAGGAAGTAATCGAGAATCTGGAAAAGCTCCTCAAGGAAAAGCTGGAGTATGTGGCAAAGATAGAAGCCAAAGCAAAGAAGATCGCCGAGTGCGAAGAAGAAACACTTGAGTTGGTAAAGCAAGTCGGCTCCAGCGAACAAAAGGTC
>Ga0209128_1001535_pt1 | contig 15700 bp, 11 predicted proteins | sample ETNvirnome_6_100_FD_184072 | JGI IMG/M metagenome (GOLD analysis project Ga0209128, IMG submission 184072) | Marine viral communities from the Pacific Ocean - ETNP_6_100 (SPAdes) (version 2) | ecosystem: Environmental > Aquatic > Marine > Oceanic | place: Pacific Ocean | collected 2013-06-19 | reverse complement strand
CACGTTGCATTTGAATGGATTGGGCTGCATCTGCAACACCATCCCAATTAGACCAATAGACCCACCCATTTTCCATATCATTCTGGGGAACTCCATTAATCATCACGGCTACATTTCGTTGGTTAAACCCACGAACATTGATACGAGCATCACCCGCACCACCACCTTGTTGTGTTGCATATACACTTGGTGTAGTATTCAAAGCCATCGGAATATCTTGTGAACCAAGACGAACTTCCATATCCTCTTTACTAACTGTTGTGTATGCAACGGGTGTTTTTTCATCTGCACGAGAAGCCAAAACTTCTAATGCTGACATCTCAACTACTGAAACTATAAGTCCAAAGTCGAGAGTTTCATCACCACTAACATCAATAGATTTAGTAGTGGATGTATACCCAATAACTGAAGCTGTAACTGTATAAGAACCTGGTTCGATTTTAATCGAATAGACACCATCTACATTAGCAGCGGCCCCCAAATCAGTTCCATTGACAACTACGTTAGCTCCAACTAAAGGTTCGCCTTTCTCTGATGCAACTGTACCACTAATACTTTGTCCGTAGACAAATATAGGTAGTAACATTGTAAACATCATTGAAAGTAGATTCCGTTTATTCATAAACGTTCTCCTCGTTGTTTATTGTTAAGACGCATTTTTCTACAGGTGCGTCAACTGCCTGTCGCTTGCTTTTTTGTAGTATGTAAAATCTTAGTTTGCATCTTCTTTATCATCTGTATCACCAATTCCATAAACAATTTCACATTCGCTTGAATCACAAAACTTTTCTACATCTGCTTCTTCACCTTCTACACCTACAAAACTCAAATATCCAAGTTTTTTAACTTGCTTCTTATACTCTTTTTTTTCTATTGCCTCATATGGCATTTGTCTATATGCTCCTAATGGATGTCTTGGAAGTAAAGAAATACCTTTTAGTCTATATTGAAAATAATTCAACACATGTGGTAATTCATTGGCTTCTGTTTCAGGATCGAATGTTGCGGTACAACTCACTTGATTATCAGCCCAATGTCGTTGCATAAATGCGGCTAGATTAAATTGTTCCCAAATAGACAATTCTTTAGCTGTTCTTATACCTTGACCGACATCCACAGGAACTTCTATAACCATTGTAGTATCTTCTGAACCAAACGCTGGTTCAACTTTGTAACCTGCTTTTTTCAATGGCTCTATTAACTCTGAATGTTTTGATACTCTAATTCTTCGTACATAAAATCTACTCTCTGGATAATGTAGTCCAGGGGTTGCCCCTGCCAATAATGAAACCGTTCCACTTGGTTTAACTGAAGTAGTTTTGATAGATTTTGGTACAGCAAACCAATCAGAATACATTGTATCCCAACTTTTAATTACTTTATATCCATTTTCTAACCAAGTTCTAAGTTCTTCTAATCCACGATTAGTAATAAATTGTGCAACTCCACTTACACTACAACCAATTCTACGATTTCTTAACATAACACGATTAGTATCACTCCAATGGGTTTTGCCAAGTGTTACTGTTTTCGCATACAAATAAGCATATTTTAATGTACGTGCATAATCCTCATATGAATCGTGATTATCTGGAAATGTTTCTACTAAACAACACAATTCATAACTCTCTAGAGATTGTTCTAAACAAGGATTTCCGCCCATTACTCTATGGTCTTTATCATCTCCCCCATTTTGCATACGGGAAAATTTTCTCATATTCTGTAACCACGCGAGGCCAGGTTCACCATTATCTACAATTCTTTTACATATATCGGTGTAGTCCATGCCTAATTTAGCGAATACCGAGTTATTAGAAGTCCAGCCATACATCTCTCTATGTGGATTAACTTCATAATTTTTAAGATTAAGATATTCCTCATCATCTGGATTTCCAAATACTATCTCTGCAGTTCGTCTTACGTTACCTGCTACGACACATTTTCCGATAAGGTTCATTATATCTACAATTGTAGTTGTTGTAATTGGTTCACCCGAATTATTTTCTAGTACACCTCGAATTGCTTCATGAATTTCTTCTAATGGTTCATGTCCACTTGATACTCCACCAAACCCCTTTATTGGTTCTCCCTCTGGTCTAATTTTTGAATAATCAAATTGAACTTCTGCTGCCCCATGAAAATAACTCTCTAATAATAATTTTAATGATTCTACCCATCCTTCTCGAGTGTCGGGTATTTCAAATAGTTCTTCTTTTTTAGCTTTATTTAAACCTTTAACTATAATCTCACCTGCCCCTTTACAATCAAACCCTACACCAACACCTAACATACTTGCATCCATTAAAAAACAAAATGGTTTTGAATAATCTTCTTTAAGTGTTTTAGTAGATACAAATGCACAGTTATTAAGTGCAGCATATAATCCTTTCTCTTCTGTGATTGGTGTTCCCATAGCCCACAAACCACGACCAGGCGGTAAGAATTTCATAGTAAACATTCTCTCATACATCTCTTGTGCTGATGCTTGAGCTTGCCAGGCATTCCATCCTAATTGATAATTATCAATATGATTTTTTTGCATCGAGTAAGTACCTTCTACAACCCTACGAACTGTTTCCCACCATCTTTCATTTTTACCGTTTTCTTTAATGCGAGAATATGTTCTCATATAAACTAATTCACCTAAACCATTGAAACCAAATGGTGGTTTTTTCCTTTTATACTTACTTACAAAATTATCAGACAACTTGAATCTTTCCATTCAAAACTCCATATTTTTAAAAACTACGTTATATAAACTTCACTTACACTATTAACTATAATATATATTCAAATCATTTTAAGACTTTATTCAAATCCCTCAAGTTTTTTTTCAGAGGTTTTAAAATCATCATACTTATTTTTTAAAAAGCCCGTCAACAACTCATCTGAATCCATTTTATTTGTTTGCTCTTTTCCTTGCCACGAATTTCCTTCAAAAATTTCTATAGTACCAACATTAGTATTAATGTTTGCAGGATATGTAACACCATCTATACCAAATCTATTTTTAATAACATGAACTCTACCTGTATTAGCTATCTTATCAGTTGCTTTTCTACTTACTGACATAATAAAATCTGCCGTCATAACTTTACTATATGCTTCAGCAACTTTATCAGCTTCAATTACATCCTCTTCTAATGAACTTCTATTCGCTTGAGATGCAGTCCATATTGGTATATTATACTCTCCTGCCATACCTCTTAAATCTTCATATATATTTCCCAATGCTAACCTATACTCTTTTATTCCACTCATATCTCTTAAAATATCTGCATAATCTACAATTATTACATCGGGAATAATACCTTGTATTTCTAATTGATTTAAATGTGCTGAAAGTGTTTGTACGCTTGCACTTCTAGTAGGATAATGTTTAATAATTAAATTGCCCGTTAACTTATTAACTTGTTTCTCTACTTCTTCAATACTATATTTTAAATTTGCAGTAGGTATTCCTGTTAATATAGTATCATATCTCAATCCAACATATGCCTGATTTAATTCTAATGTATAATGTATTACAGTTAATCCATTCTTAATACAACCATTTCCTATACATTGTAACATCCACGTCTTACCAATACCAGCAGGTGCCACAATAACACCCAACTCTCCTTTACCAAGTCCACCATCCATAACTTCATTAATTACATCCCAAGGAGTTTTAACAGTTGTTCTAGCGGATTCTTCAAATCTACCTAATACATTTTTAGTATAATCGTGTCCTAAATCAGCAGTACTTCCTGCTTTCATAGCACCATCAATTACTGCTTTTATTTGTTCATACTCACCAATCTGTAATAAATCTACTGATTTCAAAATTGCATTTTTTAATGTCTGATTTCTACAAAATTCAAGTATTGTTTTTTCAACAAACTCTAAATCTGTAGCTTCTCTACTATTATAAACTTCTTTAAGATTGTGTATAACAGACGTTTTTAAAATATCATTATCTAAATCTTCTATTATTATTTTTAACGCTTCTAATGTAGGACTCTTTTTAAATTCTAAAAAATATTTTTTGATATTATTAACTAACCATCTATCAGCCTCACTATCAAATATCTTTGAATCTAATATATCAAATATTGATTGTAAAAATGTTTTTCTAAATAAAAGTGAAGTAATTATCTTTTTCTGAAATGATGTTCCGAACTTACTTAATGTATCTGTATTATCCACTATTTTGATCTTCCCCGTATAAATCCTTGCTTACTAATTTTATTTTTTTCTTTCTATATCGAGCTACTGCCTTCTTTCTAATCAAATCTCTATTACGTTTATAATATTCCATATTCCAACGTCGTTGAGCTTCAAGCTTTTCATCGTCAGTTTTATATATTCTTTTTCTACCCACAATAAACTTTTATTTTTTCATATATCCATCTAATCTTAAAAAATGTTGATTGAGCCAACTATCAATATTAGGTAAATTAGTAAATAATCGATCTTCCATAAATAATTTTTCAAAATTATACTTTTGTAATTGAGGTTTATTATTATCTAAATGATTTAATAACTTCACTTTTGTTGTTCCACTAATATCTACATCTTCAAGTTGCATTAATTTATGATTTCTATCAATCAATTCTGTATGTTCTGTTAACGTTGCTTTTAACTTATCTAAAGTATAATCTTCTGCCTCTATTAATTCAGGAAACTTCTTTATAATAGTTTTTAATCCAAATCTCGGTACACCAGGTACATTATCAGATTTATCTCCATCTAATATTTTATAATATATAAAGTTTTTAGGATGAATTTTATATTCCTCTACAATAGCATCTACATCATATAATTTTTTTCTAACTGGACTCCAAATTTTTATAGTATCTGAAACTAATTGTAAAAAATCTTTATCAGTTGACATTATTATAGATTTTTTAAATTTATTCATTACATAATATGCTATAACATCATCCGCCTCTATATTATCTACTGATACAACACTTATAGGTAACAACTCAAGATAATTTAATAACCGCTTTAATTGAGTTATCATATTTATTTTTTCATCATCAGAATCTAATCCTTCAGCTCTATTTACTCGTATAGTACCTCTTCTACGTTTTTTATATTCTGGATAAAATTTACGGCGGCGTGTAGATCCTCCCTTACCATCAAATACTATTACAACTCGCGTTGGTGCTAACATTCGAATTGCATAACCTATACTTCTTAAAAATCCAACAATTCCTCCGACGTGTATTCCATTTTCATTGGTACTTGGAAATACACTAAAGACTCGGATAAATGTGTTTAATCCATCTATAAGAAGTACTTTATCATCTACATCACCGCCATAAATATCTACTTTTGATTTATCTTTAATCTGATTTAAAATTGATACATAATCATTAGAGTTCATCCATTCCATCCTCAGTCATTACAACATCATCAATCCCTAATTCATCCATATCATATTTTAAAATTAATTTTTCACATATCAATTCATATAAATGTTCTTTTAAACCATCAACATCAGCAAGTAATTGCTTAAAATCTTTAGATTGAAATTTGTGTTCGTTTCCTAAATTATCAATAAGGTTATACCAAGCCCCAGCTTGCTTTACAAGTTTGTAATCTTTCATTACAGTTAACCAGCTACCTACATCATCAATTCCACTCTCAAAATAAAGTGGAAACTCCGCTTTTCTCAATGGAGGTCCCAATCTATTCTTTATAACCTGCGACAAAATAGTCATTCCAATAACATTCTTTTTAGCATCTTTTATTTGGCCTTTGTTCTTTAACCTAACTCTCGTAGATGCATGGAATGGTAATGCTTTTCCACCACTTGTTGTCCAAGGGTCACCAAACATAACACCCAATTTTTGTCTCAATTGGTTTGTAAACACAAGAGCTACTTTTTGTCTACCTATCATTTGAGTAATTTTTCTCATTGCTTTAGATATAATGATTGCTTTTGCCGTTGCCCAACCATCCTTATCAAAGTCTGCTTGCATTTCTACTTTCGTAGATGCGGCTGCTACTGAATCAACCAAGATTGTTACTAATCTATCTTTATCTGATTCACGAACTTTAGCTACTATATGTTCTATAGCCTCAAAAATATCTTCTACTGTTTCTAAATGTAAATACAACATACTGCTTACATCTACACCAATAACTTTTAAAAAGTCTTGACTAACTGATGTTTCAGTATCTATATAAACTGCTACACCACCCTTTTTCTGAGTTTCAGCTAAAATGTGTGCACCAATTAATGATTTTCCACTCGATTCCAATCCATTGATTTCTGTAATTCTACCTACAGCAATTCCACCATTAGGTTTATTTGATATTGCTAAATCTAATAATGTAGAACCTGTAGAAATAAATTCCTTTATATCTGTTGGTGTTCCTGTTCCACTATCTAAGAAATAAGCAACTTGATCGGTATCTTTAAATTGTTTGTTTAAATTTTCTGCTAATACAGCAGCAAGATCGTCTCTTGTACTCATATAAAACTCCTAAATTAAAATTGGGGGATGTTGCCACCCCCCGAATTTATGTTATTAACTATTAAATAAATCGTCAAATGCATCTGTTGCAGATAAAACAGTATTTGTACTAGTTTCAGCAACTGGTGCAGGAGCAGGCTTAGAAGTTTCTTTCGATTCTTCACCTGCATCTTCTGATTTTCCTGAAATCCAAGATTCAAGAACTGAAGTTAATTCTTCATACGATTGTTCTTTATAGATTTCATTCAAATTCTTCTGATTATTCAAAAGTTTTTCCATAAGATTTGCATCTTCTGTAATTGGAGTTTGGTTTGGTTTAACCCTAATATTTGTTTTAGGGAAAGCCGTGCCCAGTTCTTCAGCAGTTTTAAACTCGACTACAATATCACGACCATTCATAGCATCTGTAATATCAAAGTAATCAGGATCTGTATTAATAGAAAGTAGTTCTTGATAAACTGTCTTTCCAAATCCCCAGAACTTAACACCTTCAGATTCTTGACCACGAACTACAACTGGTGCAAAAGTTCTCATTTTTGCTTCCAATTTTTTACCAATTTGATAATCATCTCTACTACCACCTTCTTTGAGTTTTTGAGAAAACTCTTCGATTGGATCTGGACGACCGTTTGAAATTGGTGAAAGGTAATTCTTCGAGCCTATTTGATAATGAAAAAACAACTCAATAAATGGGTTGTCTTTATTATGCAAATACGGAACAATTCTAATTTGAGTCTGCCCAGCGGGTGGTTTCCATAGATTGCTTACACGAGTATTTGAGTCTTGAAGTTGCGATAACCTTGCTTTGATTGCATTAATATCCATTTTTTAATCTCCTATATTATGCTTTATTTTTTATTATTCAATTTGTAGTTATTTCATTATAACCTACAATAATATATATAAACTAATTCTTGAAAAGTGTATTTTTTTTATTTGGATAAAAACTTTTTATTCATTGTTTTAGCCACAGCCCCAACAGAAGTTACATCAATGAACTTAGCATCTTTTCCATACATTGCTTTAAATGCTTCTTTAGTAGTATCTCTTGTATAATCAGAATCTCCAATAAAATAACTAAGAACTTTAACACCCTTACCACGAATTTCTTTCATCATTTTTTTGGTATGTTTAATTGCTTGTTCATTATAATACCTAATTGTACCATTACTAAACATAGGCATTCCATCTGAAAAGTTTAAGAAGTAAGATTCTTTTTCATTAGAACCACTACTTATTTTATCCATAATAGCTTGATAACATAATCCTTCGGGTGTTGTTCCTGAAGTTCTCAAATATTTAAAATACTTTTTAATATGAGCTATTTTATTTTTTCTACTGTCATAAGCCATCAAAATAGCTGGCATTTCTTCACTTCTTCTACTTTGACGATTATAAGTAGTATATCTAACTGAAACTTCAACTGTCAAACCTTCAATCATTGAAGCTGCTTTACAAATAGCGACAGTAGCTTTAATAGTGTTAGTCCACTTATCTCCACTCATACTACCACTAGCATCAATTGAAATATGTAAGTGAGCGTCAGCGTAACTATCAATAAAGACAGAAGAGAAAACTCTTTCGTTTCCAAAACCTAACTCAGCAATCAATCTCTTATCAATTCTACCACTATCTTTACGAGTCCATTTGGTATCTCTACTCTCATTACGAACTTTAAGTTTCTTACCTAACATAGTTCCAAGTCTTAATCCTTCAGCAACCGTATTATCTGAATACTTCGCATGATATGAATAGTTAGTTAACACTTCACATAAATCATTTTCTAATAAACCATCAGTAATTCTATCAATAACAACACATTTAGTCATACCGTTATTATAAGAATCAGTTCTCCATTCATATTCACCAAGATTTTTAGCACCAACATCAGTTAATTTCATACCTGATTCTTCTACTGCACTTATTTCACTAGCATACTTTTTAGCTAACTTAGTTTTTTTAGTTTTACCATTTACAAAATCTTTCTGTTTATCAAATGCTCTTTCTAATTGTTTTTTCTGTGCTTCTGAAAGAACAATATCACTACCACTTGAATGCCCTCTTCCAACTTCACCACCTTCAACAGCCTTTTTTAATCCTTCAAACTCTTCATCAGAAAGTTCTTTTGATTCACTTTTACCACTACCACTACCTTCTTCTTTTTCTCCATCTTTACTTTCAGAAGCAGGTTTGCTGGAAACTTCTCCGAACTCATCAGTTTCTTCAACACCATCTTCTAAATTATCAAGAATAATGTGGTAGATACTAACTGCTATTTTAAAAGCAGATTTAGTATCTTTAATAGTTGATGGGTGATTTTCTACAAAAAGTAATTTATAAATCTTATCTAAATCAGTAACAGCGTTTAAATTTCTATTCTCATTAGTTAAATTAATTATTCTAAATATATATGAATTCCAATCATTGGAAGTATATTCATCAGATTTTAATGCTTTATCAATCACATTAGAATGGAAATATGATTTATACATTGAATGATAATACCCCTTATAACCAGGAGAGTTTTTAAAGATATGATAATCAATTCGTCTATCTTCTACATAATTAAGAAGCATTTTCAAATGACTAAGTACTGAAGTTTTATCATATCCTTTTTTCTCAGCTTTAAGAATTGTTTCATTATCAGTAACAAAACCACCAGTAAGATTTCTTAGAAATTCGAAATCTGAAAGAAGTATATGTGAACCTTCGTGAAGAGCCAAACCAACAGTACTATCAAAATTCTTTTCTTTTATATTAGAAGAAATAACAACTTTTTTACCATCAGTATAAGAATCTTCTCCACTTTTAAAAGTAACTCTAATATCATTTCTACCAGTAACAATATTAACAAAATTAGAAATAGAACGTCTATAAGATGCAAGTGCTATAGTATCTACTTTTGGTTTTTTTACTTCTTCTTCGCCCCAACTATCAAATATAGAAGTTCTCCTACCAAAATCATCCCCCATCCAAAAGGATGAATTAGAAGTTTTAGGTGAATTAGCACTATATTTTTCACGAAGTTTCATCGGATTAAAATGTTTTAAAACTGGCATCTTTTCTTTATTTTCCTCATTTATCATAGTTGATCTTACACACAAATAAGCTAAAAGTCAAGGTATTTTTTAAGTTTTTTGGGCAAGGGGGCTTAATAGTAATGCTCTGTTTCAGTCCTATTGACTCTACGGGGGATAACCGTATTGACACCATCTTCAGCCCCACCATTCCTTAATTAAATACCTAATTTCCATATAAGATCATACGCATAAAACCAGGTACAAGTCAAGGTTTATTTTATTTATTTTCGATGTTATCTATATCTATAATTTTATATAACTTAGTGTTTATTCTCTGTATACTATCCTCTGAATCGAATAGTAAGATGCAATTCTTATAATCGTCCCAATCAATACTGAATGTTTTGTCTAAAACTCCATTATTTAACTTACGAATTAATGTATTTAATGCATTTATAGTATAAAGAGTATTTGAATGCTTTTTTCTATGTAATGATATTGTATTTCTAACTCCATCAAGAAAATCATCTGTTTTAGGTATATTGTATGTGCACATTAATTGCTTTGGATCATCTATATTTGATAAAATATATATTTTATTATAAAAAATATCATTACATTCCATAATAAGATCAATTGTAAAATCTAAATTATGAATATCCGTAAAAGTACATAATAATTGAGTATTCATTAATCTAACTCGCCACTTAATAGTTTAAGTAGAGCAGATTTAGTACCACCTTTTTCTACAAGCACTCTCTCAAGGTTTCCATCCTCAGTATACTTACTTCTAGTTTTCAATAATGGTATCTCTTTTCCATCATCATCTATATACATTAAAAAGTCTCCCTTTTTCGGATTTTCTGATTTTCTAATTCTACCTGATTCATATAATTCTGTAATTTTAGAAACCATTTTCTCTGCCTCTTTACTTCCCGTTAAAGGAACTCTTGAAACTTTTCCAGCGTTTTGATATAAAAAAGAACCCACTCCTTCAGGAGGATCATGTCCTACAATACTAAACATCATAAAATCATATATCGCGCGTGGATCATCATCAGCTGCATCTAAAACACCATTCATCAGTTCTATATGTAACTCATCAGGATTTTCAGCTTGCATTATTCTTTCCATATAAGCACCTTGCATACTTTCAGGTAATTTTTGTATCTGATGTATATAAGCTGACTTATCAGTTGGATGATGTAATATCATCTCTCTTCTTTCATCACTACCTGGTTCCGTATCGTTTATTGCATCAACTGCACGTCTAGGACCTAATTGTGCTAATTGTACATTTTTTCCATCTTTAACGGATGAAGCAAGTAATGCTGTTCTCTCACCATCAGGAGTTTCCGCATAAATCACAATATCCGCTCTAAACTTATCATCATCTGTTCCCCCTTCACAATCTACCTTAATTTTTGTACCCTCTGGAAAATTACCTTTTTCTAATAAATCTTTTGCAACAGCTATTTCAACTGCTACATTTTTATTACTCAAAATATCTTTAAGTTTATTTGCCATACTTTCAAGATTCTCAGGATTGGTAAAATATTTCAACGCATCAGCACGTAAGTCTGCAATATTTACTACCATACCATTTTTTGTTGTAACCGTTCCTTCTTTCATAAGGGATTCTAAAATTTCAGGTATTTCTTCTTCAGTATACTCTGATTCGCCCAAAGCGTATGCTAAAGCAACTACTCCCTCATATGCAGTTGATTCTCCACGTTTAGATTTACCTACTATAGTTGGTTTTGAATGAACCGATATGTATTTACCTTCTGGTGTCCAAGCGGTTAAATGTTTAGAAGTAACCTTGTTAATAGTATATCCTTTTGCCTTTAAATCTTCTGCTAACTTTTTTATACTCTTTGCTCTACTACCTTTTGGCCTATCAACCACATCATAGTAATATTTTTGTTGTACTTCTCGTTTGCTATAAAGTACAGTAGCTAAATTAATTTTCTCCTCTTCACTCGCACTACTACCCAAATGTAAAGGTATTCCTGTTGATTCCGTTATATCACGTGAAACATTTACAATACTCTCCATTCTTTTCTTTACTTCTTCTGTTTCTAAAGGATCTTTTGATTTTTTTAAGTTTTTTTGTATGTTATTATACTCTTTTTTGAATATGGGACTCCAATGTTCTTTTTTCAAATCATCATGTTTATCTACAGATAAATCTTTACGATAATCACCCTCTTCACCCTCTTCACCCTCTTCATCTTCTTTACCTCGAGTATAAACCTTTTTTGATCTTGGTGAACTATATGTTTGACCTTTTTTAGCTTTCTTTCTTGCCTTTGGTAATGTATCACCAATCACATCAGCTTTTTCTTCTTCAGTAAGATTAAGATTATCTAATAATGAATAGATAGCCTCAAGACTCCAACCCTCTTTTATAAGTTGATTCTTTAATAACATTACATCATCAGCTCTATTAAAGTTAGGCATACCATCCTTACACTTCCAAGCTATTTCATTTACTATATCTTTAAATTTCATAACGTTCCATAGTGTGATAATTTTTTCCTGTTGTAATTTTGGTTGGATAACCATCTATCTCAAGTGTTTTTTTAATATCATTCAATATATTTTCACCATCTTCTTTACAATAATCAAAAAGAAAAGCATCATAATTATACAACACCAACTTACTCTTCTTATTCAGTAAACATTTCTTTAAAGCTGTTATCAAACTCATATTTCTCTCGGTTTCCATTAACTGAATCATATAATTAAACAGTTTGTTTGGATTCATATCAAATAAATTGTTTTTAACAAACCTTCGGTTATAAATATCGGAAACTACTTGTTTCTCCTTATTATAAGTATTCCATAAAGTATTAACATATTGATTAACCCCTTCAAAATATGGTATTTGTTGTGCTATTTCTTTTGTAATACCACCATATAAATATTTAAAACTTAACTTCTTAGAATCTTCATAATTTGTATTATACTGTTTTGCAAAATATTCATGAACAGATTCTTTAGGTAAATCATATTCTATTTTATTTCCAACTAATCTTAAATGATATGAATCAAAATCATATTCTATTAACATACCTTCATTTTTAAATCTGCTAACAAATCGTTCCCTACTTCCATCTGATTTATTTAATGCCGCATAATTGATCCCCCCAAAACTATTTGAAGGACGTCCTGTAGAAGTTAATAAATTATATTGAGTATATTCATATCCATCTTCTGTATATAACCCACCCGCTTCAATAAAATTTAAATTATTAATCATCTCATTATTATATTCATCAAATGTAAAATTATCTAAAATATACTCTGCATATTGAAATGCAAATCTACAATATTCAAGATGTTTCAATATTGGTATGTATTTATTTAAATCTTCAATATTAAAATAATTCATCTCATACCACTTATGCGTTTCAAAATCAAATAATTCATTAACTTTATAATGTTTATTACTTACCGAATGTAAATAATAATGTAGATCGATATAATTTTGTAACTTAATTTGATGAAGAGCTTCTTTTGCTCCAAATATATATGTTTTTTTAAAATTCAAATTTAAATCTGTAACATCTATTTTTTTAGCATCACTATTTGAAATATTAATCAAATATTCATTTTCAAAATCATTTAAATATACTAAAGAAATCGGGTTGAATATACTATGCTTATTAATATCATCATATATAAACTGTACAAAAACTTCTTTGTTTTCTAATTTAGAATACAACTCTTTTGCACTATTACTAGTTTCGACTATTTGTATTTTATTCAATGAATATAACCTTTGTTTTTAACTATATTATTTATAGTATTTAATATAATTATTAATCAACACTTTTAAACCTTTAAATTTTTTATCAGCTAAAAAAACTGCTTCTCTATTAGCTCTCATTGCCCCAATCCTACTTCCCCGTAATTTCCAAGTAATAGCATAATATGTATATAAAGGATCTAAATTCATAAGATTCTTTTTAATTTCAAATGGAACTTTTTCACCTACTTTTTTAGCAAAAAATCTTACAAAAAATCCATTATCATAATCTACTGGTAATGGTATTTGTTTACCTGATTTTATTGGATTAACAAAGTTAGTATCTTGTGATAAAACTTGATATCTCTGTGTATCATCTTCTATAGATAATCTATTAAATGGAACTATAACTTTACTGGCTTTATTATGCTCTTCTCCAGTCATATAAACTATTAAACCATTATTTAAATAATGTGAATGGTATTTTAACCCCGATGGTACTACTCCCCCAAGGGAATATCTAAATTGTTTAAATTTAGTTTTACCTAAAAATTTAGTAGATATAGTTCTTTTATTAATCGCTTTTATTTGTTGTACATTCATTCTGGTTGCTCTCTTGTTCCCTCTCCCTGACTCACGTTAATCCTATTCATCCTACCACTATTTATTAATATTTTGTGGTGGGTTTTTCTCATTTTACCTATCAATTTATTATCTGCCTCCGAAAGTTTTATATTTATAGATCTATTTTCAAGCGTACTTAAAGTAACTGCTTCTTTTACATAATCATCTTTAAAAATAGCTCGCATACCACCAACAATTTCTGTAGTCCAATTAGCTTCACTAACTTCATGATTTACTTTTGAAACAAAAAATACTGTTTCATCTTTAAATCTTTGTTCTATATAATCTGTATGAAATTGATTTCCCCAATTTAATCCTGATAGTCCTTGTATTTTTAGACTTAATTCACACATATCTAACACTCTTGTAGTTCTATCTGTTATTTTTGTATATATACCACCTTCTTTCATATAATCTTTTTGTAATCTATAATTCATAACTTGTTTAATATTATCATACATTACACCATATGCATCTATTGATATACCTCTCGAAAATATACTACCTTCATCCCCAACCCCGTCTATTGATATGTTTTTTGCTCCTTCAAATCTATACTCAATTGCTGCTCCTTTAGTTTTTATTTCAGGTTTTAATTTTGTCCATGTTTCCCTCAAACTTATGTAACCATAGCTTTTAATGCCTGATAGACCAATGCTTTTTGTTACATCTATTTTAGTTCCTTGAAATCCAGGATCAACATTAATTTTTTGTGGTGGTGTTACTTTTCCATCAGCTCCATCAGCTGGTGGGCGCTCACTAATATAAGAAAATAATTGAGGCTGATCTCCATCTCCAAAAGTTTTATTTTGAAGTGCGTTTCTACCTTCTATAGATTGACCATAAATCATAGATAACATAGTAGTACTAGGCATTTTTACTGTTAAATTTTGATTAAGTACAAATCCTCCGTCTTTATTCCAAGTTGGAAATACAAATACCTCTCCAGGTGGTGGCGTTTCATCTTGTTGCTTTGAATCTAGTTTACCCGCATCAGCTTGCTCTTTCACTTTCTCTATTGCATAATCCGCTATTGGAGTTAACGAATTTTTTTCATAAACACCAATTTTATCATCTACTTCAAAAATGTCAAAATCCCAGAATCCTTTATATCCCATATTTTCAATTTTGTTTAAAAGTATTCTTAATCCTTCTACTGGTGTTGCTGCACCTATAAATGATTCTTGAATTAAACTATAATGTAAAACCAATCTTCGAATAGAACCCCTAAGATCATGGTCTGTCCCAAGAAGTTTTTCCCTTTCATCATATAAAATTTCACTGGAAACGTATCCTGCTAGATCTTCTAACTCATTTGCATCTAATCCTATAAGATCTATTAAACCACCACCTACAGCATCACTTTCAACGGCTTGAAGCGGCGAATCAAACCCTAATGCGTTTTCAGATATCCGAATATAATCATGAACTATTGGATGGTATGCACCAAAAACTTTATCCACTTTAAAACTTGTCTTTAATTGTCTATCTACCATCTCTAATTCTAATCGTTTAATTTCTTTCTCTTCATAGCTTCCTGGAGGTATTACTTCCTCAAAGGTGGTAAAGTTTTGTGTCGGGTCAATTTTACCCCCGAATGTGTCATCACCTGTTGACTCAAGGGAAGGACTCCCCGTTCTGTCCATCATGGACCGATCTTGATTTTCTACATACTTACCTTTCCTAATACTATCTTCTATTTCTGCAGAATCCCACTTGTTTTCTAACATATCTGGCATCCTACCAGGAATAATTAATTTATCAGGTGTAGTTGTATACAAAAATTTATGAGAATTTAAAGGAATAGGTATACCAGTTTGATCAATAGATTC
>Ga0209128_1001532_pt1 | contig 15731 bp, 19 predicted proteins | sample ETNvirnome_6_100_FD_184072 | JGI IMG/M metagenome (GOLD analysis project Ga0209128, IMG submission 184072) | Marine viral communities from the Pacific Ocean - ETNP_6_100 (SPAdes) (version 2) | ecosystem: Environmental > Aquatic > Marine > Oceanic | place: Pacific Ocean | collected 2013-06-19 | reverse complement strand
CTCAACAAATTAAAAGGCCGCGATTATGATGATGAAATAATCAACGCTACCATTGATCTGGAAGATTATAATTTAAAACTTTCCAGACAACAAAACGATTGTAATAAATACGACCTCTCCATCAAAGAAAAAAATCAACAACGGGAAGATATTGTTACTCAAATTGAGTCCATCCCGGCCGAGATCATCGATGTGGTTACGGTGCGCGCCAACCTCCGAGACACAAAGAATCAAATAGTCTCTTTATCCGATATGAATCAAACATTACTGTTAGACCGCGACGATAAGAAAAATCAATATCAAAAAATTATTGACTTTATCGAGAATTTTGACATTAAAAGCCTCTATGAAGATCAAGATAAAATTGATGAAATGGTTGCCGAACTCGAAGCGCTAGAATCCGATTTAAATAAAGAAGAAGAGGAATTAGACCGGAATATAAATAGGGTGCAGCTATTGGACGGGATCCCGTGCGGTACGCAGTTTCCAACTTGTAAATTTATCAAAGACGCATATGTTTCCAGGGCGACAATCCCCACCAATAAACAAAAAATTGATATTTTTGAGGAATCTATCGAAGACCTAGCCGATCAGGTGGCCTTGATTAATCCTGAAAGAGTCGAAGAACATATTGACAAATATAATCAAGTGACTGAGAAGAAAAATACTCTTTCTAACGATATAATCAATTCCGACTTGCAGGTAGAAAAGAATTCTTCTATTATCAAAGACTTAATGAACCAAGTAGTTTCCCTTGAAGACAAGGTTTCTGAATATGAACTTAATAAGGATGCTATTGAAAATTTAGAAAGCTTGCTAAAAACCAAAAAGTCTCTCAAGTGGGAGATAACTAAGGTAGAGAGGCTCTACGACGCGTGCCAGGAAGATGTATTGACGCTTTATAAAACAATTGGCTCCTATGAACAGAAAATAGAAAATATCAAAGAACAAAAACAACAATTTACTGATTTGCGCGATGAGTATGCCGCTTATGATCTTTATTTACGATGCATGCATCCGAATGGGATCGCCTATGACATTATCAAAAAACGACTTCCAGTTATTAACGAGGAGATAGCTAAGATCTTAGCAAATATTGTTGATTTCGAAGTATTTTTCGAAGACGACGGCAAGAGACTGAATATTTTTATTAAGCATGCCGAATATAATCCACGTCCGCTAGAGATGGGTTCCGGCGCCGAAAAGACAATTGCGGCTGTCGCTATTCGTTTGGCTTTATTGTCGGTTTCGAGTTTACCCAAATCAGATATCTTTGTTTTAGACGAGCCTGGAACTGCTTTGGATGAAGAAAATATGCAGGGTTTTATTGATATCCTGGATTTAATCAAATCATATTTCAAAACAGTTCTTTTAATCTCTCATGTCGATTCATTAAAGGATTGTGTAGATATGCAAGTCACTATTGATAAAAAGGAAGGTTATGCTTTCGTTCAACAGTAAACAAACTAATTATAGGCTAAAGGAGAATACATGACAATGGCAAAAGTAGCAAAAGGTCTTTTGGACCGCGTATTAGAGAAAGTAGTTTCACGGAAATTGTTGGTATGGAGTACGGCGACAGCTTTGATGTTCACGGCCCATATTGATAGTGGTGATTGGCTCATTTTAAGCGCATTATATATCGGTGGTCAATCCGTAATTGACGCAATTGTAAAACTCAAGGGGGGAGTGTGATAAATATTAATTTTGGTGACCTTATAGGTGGAGTTGGAAAGTTTTTAGCTAAATATTGGCAAACCATCGCCCTTATTGGATTGGTGGGTTTTTTGTTTTTTTCACGGAACAACTATTCGGCTTTAAAAGACAGTTTTGATGTAGCTGTATCGTCTTACGAAAGTGAGATAGAGGCCATGAAGGCTCTTTATGCTGAAGAGTTGGCATTGCGCGATAATACGTTGAAAAATTATGAAGAGATGCTCAATCAACTCAAAGAAGATTATAATGACACGCGTGAAGATTTGATAGAAGAGAGAAAAGAACGCACAGAAACGCATGTCCGGAATTTTGAAGAACAACCAGAAGTCTTGGCTGACAAAATTTCTGAAACATTCGGATTAGAATATGTGGAATAATTTTATTAAAACATTTTTAATTTTTATTCTTTTTACGAGTGGAGCATATGCGTCAGACGGACAATTTACATTTGTGCAAGAAGGAAATGAAGTTCCATTTACCGGGACTCTTTTTGATCCGGAAGCCACAGCGAAAATTTTGTCGGATCATGAATTTTTGAAAGAAGATTACGAACTGGAAATGGCTTACCGCTTGGCTGTACAAAAAGAAGAATATGATTTCCAGGTCGACCAACTGAATATTACAATCCGGTTCCAGAAGGAGCATTATGAGGCTTCATTGGCAATTTATGATGCACAAGTAGAAGAATTAAGAAAAATAATTGCCAAAAAGCCTAGTAAATTATCAAGCGCGCTCATTATCGCCGGGGGCTTTGTGGTTGGCGTATTGACGTCGGTTGCCATTGTATATGCTGTTGACGGTAAATGAGCGATAAATTAAACAAGCTTGCCCAATATGAGAAGGCTATCTCACAAAAATATGGAGACGACTCTATCGAGAATCCTAAATCTAGGTGGTCGACCGAGAAAGAAGATGATTATCGTCAACAATTAATAGACCTTCACCAAAAGGAAAAGCTTCTTCGCGAGGAGGAAGATAAAGTAGAAGTTGATGGCTTTTTAATTTCTAAAAAACTACTTAATAGAGATAATAATCGGATTTGTCCAGTTTGTGATACTTATTCTTTCGAAATAAGGGATAATGTTTATATGAATAAATTTAATTGTTGTTTTAAATGCTATGTTCAGTGGATAGAAGACCGCGAAGAAAGATGGAAATCTGGATGGCGCCCCGAAAAGGAAAAATAAAATGAAATTGAAAAAATCGTATTTGCGCAAAATTATTAAAGAAGAATTGAAACGCCTGTTATTGGAGTTGGATCCCATGGATGACGATGATCCTGAACATGACGATGGCGATGAAGGTCGGGGCGAAGACCCCGAGAGAGATGCCTATTGGGATAAAGTTGTCGCTGACCGTGATGAAAGATACCGGAAAAACCCACCCGAGCTTGGTATGAAGGGAGCGAGGGCACGGAGAGCAAAATATGACGCATCGCGCAAAGGAATTGGCGAATCAAAGCGTCGACGATTGCGACGACAACAGAAGAGGAGACGCAAATAATGGCAACAACATTAGAAATCATACAAGGGATTGCTCAAGCAGCATCCAATGCTTATGACGGCGCCCATGACCAGCGCTTTGTGGAGGATGGCAAAATCGCTAAAGTCGGTGTACTGTCTCGCGAAGAAGGATGCCCCATTGTGGACTCTCGTGTCATTGATGGTTTTGGTATTAAATTTATTGGCGATATGCTCCAAATCAATTACGAAGGAGATGTACGTCTTCAGGATGTATACGCGCAAGGCTTTGAAGAGGAATGCGACCGAAGGTTAGAAGCCATCGCTGATTTTCTTAAAAAAGAATATAAATCCATCACGGGGCGCCAAGTTACTTTAACAGCCCAAGGAGAACCAGTTTGTTTTGTACAAAATGTATCCCGTGTACGCACTTTCGTAATGGCCCACAAGCTTTTTAAAATTAACGGGCTCAAGGGGGTTGATACTTTGGGAGAAGGTGTATCTGATTCGCTTGCTACTGAATATTATAAATTTCTCACAGAAGGCGGGTTTGGTAGCACCCACGATAAATAATGACGTATACTCTTTCTAAAAAAGAGATCGTTACAGAAATTCTTAAATGTGGTAAGGATCCTGATTATTTCATTAATAATTACGCGCGCATAGCTCACCCATTGCATGGGCTAGTGCCTTTTAAGACTTATCCTTACCAAACTAATTTACTCTCGGATTTTAACGACTATCGATTCACGGTCATACTGAAAGCTCGGCAATTGGGAATATCTACTATTGCTGCAGCCTACATTGTTTGGATGATGGTTTTTCATAGAGACAAGAATATCTTGGTTATGGCAACTAAATTTAAAACAGCCTCCAATCTTGTCAAAAAAGTAAAGGCAATTTTAAAAAATATACCAGAATGGCTTCTTATCGCTGGGATTTCAGTTGATAACCGCGCTTCATTCGAGTTATCCAATGGCTCTCAGATCCAGGCTGCCTCTACTTCTGGTGACGCTGGACGCTCCGAAGCGCTTTCGCTATTAGTTATAGACGAGGCTGCTCATATCGAGAATTTAGATGAACTGTGGGCCGGCCTCTATCCCACCATCTCCACGGGTGGTCGAGTTATCGCTCTTTCCACCCCCAACGGGGTGGGGAATTGGTTTCATAAGGTTTATACGGAATCTCTGCAGGGGGCCAATGATTTCCATCCGGTGGAATTAATGTGGGACGCTCATCCAGACCGTGACGTGACGTGGTTTGAGAAAGAAACCAGAAATATGTCGCGACGGGAAATCGCCCAAGAATTAGAGTGTAATTTTAATACTTCTGGGGAAACAGTTATACACCCCGATGACATTGCTAGGATGGAATTATCAGTTAAAGAGCCCAAATATAGGACCTCCTTTGATAGAAATATGTGGATTTGGGAAGAAAATCAGCCAGATTGTTCTTATTTGATGGTGGCGGATGTAGCTCGCGGCGACGGCGCGGACTATTCAGTTTTTCATATAATCAAGTTAGAAACGATGGAAATTGTAGTCGAATATCAAGGAAAGCCAAGTTTGGATATGTATTCGAATATTCTTTTCCAAACTGCTAAAGAATATGGAAATTGTTTATTGGTGGTGGAAAATGTAGGAATTGGAATTTCGGTTTTAGAAAAATTAATTGAGCTTCAATATTCTAATTTATATTATTCTCTCAAGGGCACACATGAATACGTCGAAAGTTTCCAAGGAGAAAGAAATCCGGGCGCAATCGCTGGGTTTACTACTTCCTCTAGGACACGCCCACTAATTGTAGCAAAATTAGAAGAATTCATCAGAAATAAACTAATTACTGTATATTCGTTAAGAACGATTAATGAGCTAAGAACTTTTATTTGGCACAATGGAAAACCTCAAGCCATGCGGGGATATAATGATGATTTAATTATGGCTTTAGCTATTGGATGTTGGGTACGGGATACCGCTCTTACAGTTAATCAACGAGATACTGAGTATCGAAAGGCTTGTTTAAATTCAATGGTTCAGGTAAATACAAAACTAAATACATCAATGCCGGGAATGGAAGGATACACTCGAAAAGAGGCATTGGATGAAAAATTATTTCAGGCCGAAAATGAATATGAGCAGTATTCTTGGCTAATAAAAGGATAAAAATGGCAGATCAAAATACAAAAAACCCGGCTAACCCCCAATCTGAATTATTTCGAAGATTAACGCGACTGTTTTCTGGCCCCATTACGAATTGGCGCACGCAACAAAATCGTAAAATTCGGAGAACTTCACTTGACCAATATGCTACGAAATTCCGATCAGCATCGGGCCAACAGTTTCGTAAATCCGAATATAGCCCCTTTGATGTTATGCATTCTAAAATCATGGCACAACAAAATCGGGCTGAACGTTATACTGATTACGAACAAATGGAGTATATGCCCGAATTAGCCTCTGGATTGGATATTTATGCTGATGAGATGACTACACACTCTTCATTGCAGCCTATGTTACACATTAAATGCCCTAACGAAGAAATCCGTGCTGTTTTACATTCTTTATATACCAATGTTCTCAATTTGGATCATAATTTATTTGGATGGTGTCGCTCTATGGTTAAATTCGGAGATTTTATGCTCTATTTAGACATTGATGAAAACCTCGGAGTGAAGGGAGTTATTGCGTTGCCTATCAAAGAAGTCGAGCGTCTAGAAGGCGAAGACCCCACAAATCCTAATTATATACAATACCAATGGAACTCGGCTGGCATGACTTTTGAAAATTGGCAGGTAGCCCATTTTCGTATTTTGGGAAATGATAAATATGCACCTTATGGAACATCCGTTATCGAACCTGGGCGCCGAATCTGGCGCCAGCTTGTCCTTATGGAAGATGCAATGATGGCGTATCGTATTGTACGCTCGTCGGAACGTAGAGTTTTCTATATGGATGTGGGTAATATAGCTCCTCAAGATGTAGAGCAATATATTCAAAAAACTATCACATCCATGAAGAGAAATCAAGTAGTAGATTCTAAAACCGGCCGCGTTGATTTACGTTATAACCCTCTTTCGGTTGAGGAAGATTATTTTATTCCTACAAGAGGGGGAGAAAGTTCTAGAGTTGAGAGCCTCCCCGGAGGCGCCTTCACTGGCGATATCGATGATGTAAAATATCTTCGAGACAAGCTCTTTGCAGCAATTAAAATCCCTCCAGCTTATTTATCGGCTGACCGCGAAGCATCCGAGGACCAAACCACACTCGCTCAAAAGGACGTCCGTTTCTCTCGTACTGTGCAAAGATTACAAAGATCGATAGTTTCTGAATTGGAAAAAGTTGGGATTATCCATCTTTATACTTTGGGTTTCCGGGGCGATGACTTGGTGAGTTTTCGTTTGACATTAAATAATCCTTCCAAGATTGCCGCGTTGCAGGAAATGGAACACTGGAAGGCTAAATTCGAGATCGCTGGTAGTGCGACAGAAAATTATTTTTCAAAACGGTGGGTATCTGAGCATATTTTTGGACTGTCGGAAGAAGAATTTTTACGCAATCAACGAGAAATCTTTTTTGATCGTAAATATGAAGCTCAAGTTAACGCGGCGGCCGAGTCTATGGCTGAATCTGAAGCCACAGCTGGCGGTGGCGATTTGGGAGGTGATTTGGGAGGAGACCTTGGCGATCTCGGAGGAGATCTCGGTGGCGATCTCGGCGGAGACCTTGGTGATCTCGGAGGCGAAGACCTTGGCGGCGAAGACCTTGGTGGCGAAGACCTTGGTGGCGAAGCCGAAGGCGACGATGTATTATTGGCAGCGCCACCCGCGAAGCGTGATTTCCAGGGTCACAAATTAACCCCCAAATCCACCCAACCACAAGCAAAGGGGAAAGATTACGTCCCGGTGACCCACAGAGGCGACGGCCGAAACGGACGTCCACAGAGCTATGTAGTCAAGGGCGCGCCAATGCCGAAAACATGGCTGCCTGGGTCCCAACGCTTAAAGAGTTTAGGAAAAGGGATTTATGAAAATCAAGAATCTACTTATAAGCAGGAAGAAAAGATGTTGTTTGAGGGCCGCTCAGAAGTTAAAGCTCTGATAGCGGAGCTAGCTAATTTGGAGACTAAGACTAATGAAGATGAAGCATAATAAAAAACGAAATACCGCTTTTATTTTCGAAGTTTTAATAAGAGAACTTACAAAATCAATTGTCGCAAAAGACATTAAGAAAAAGAAAATAATTTTATCTCTTATAAAAGAAAATTTTAAAAGTAATACATCACTTTCACGCGACCTGGAATTATATAAGTCCCTCTTGGAAACCAGGGGAATGGATAGACACACGGCTGAAAAGCTTATTTTTGAATGTCGTATGCAGCGCTGCACCATTGATCAGAAACAATTATTTAAAGAACAAACCGCCTTAATAAAAAAAATTAACCAACACGTCTCCAAGGAGGCATTTGCGGTTTTTATTCCTAATTATCGCAACGTGGCAACAGTTTATCAAATATTTAGCGCTGGGACCAAAACCAAGCAACGCGTCCTGTTGGAGAGTCAAATCCTGAATCAAATGGTGGTGGTCGAAGACAAAGATAAACCGCTTATGCAGCACATCAATAATCTCACTCTTAAAACATTTATTAAGGGATTCAATGAAAAATATAATAATAATTTGATAACCGAGCAAAAAATTCTCCTTAACAAATATATTTCATCCTTTTCAGATAACGGAACAGAAATGCGCCTTTATTTAAGTGAGGAGATAGGACGATTAAAAAAAGCAGTAAAGAATTCCCTCCGGCTGAGGGAGATAAAAGAAGACCCAGCGATGGCAAAAAAGACTCAAGAGGTATTGAAAATTTTAAGTACCACATCGAAGCGACCGGTGGACACTAATTTTATTCAGGAAATTTTGAAAATCCAAGTTTTGGTTAAGGAAATAGAAAACTAATGGCCATCACGATTAAAATAGGACGCCAAAAAGAAGAAGTAGTTTTGCGCCTGGAAGCGCGCCAAACTCTTGATGGGAATATTTTGATCTATGACCACGATGATATGGATATAGCATTGCTCCTCAAAGAAAGAAAAATTCTTACTTTCCCCAAAAATAAAGCAACAGATTCACTTTATGATTCACAAAATAGATTATTTGAATATCTAAGAGGAAAAGGTTTGATTGTATTAGATTCTATTCGGGGTGGTAACATTTATGGCTCTATAGAGGCCATTATGGCCGAAGCAAAAGATAAAGATTATGATACGTTGAGTTATGTCCTGTATGGTATTTCCGAATTTTTAAAAGAAGAAAAGCCATACATGGATTATATTAAGGATTACGAGGAAATGATGGATGATCATCTAGTAGATCCGGATGAGGAAGATTCAACTGCGCTCGGGGAGGTTCCTCAAGCCGCTCAAAAGGGGACCATCCGCCCCGGATATAATTACGCCCCTTATTGGATGAGTTACATGCTCGAACACCAAAAGAAGAAATAATGTCCCTTCTTTATTTTGTGTTAACAGCCTATGGTCTAACTCAACTGCTCTGCTATGGGAAGATATTTGGAAAAATTCGCCCGGAAGGATATTTTTGGACTTGCCCAATGTGCATAGGCTTTTGGGTTGGTCTCTTTTTGTGCGGCGTTAATCCGTTTACAGAACTATTTACCTATGAACTTACAGTTATAAATTTCTTAATTTGTGGTTGGATAAGTTCTGGAACTTCATACATTTTAAATATGATTTTCGGTGATTGTGGCTTTAATATAAAACACCAGAAAGGGGGTGATTAAAAAAATGCTAGAAACGTTAAAAAGATGGATGCTCCAGCCAGTTCGTCTATGTAAAAACGGCTGTATGCCCGGGCGGGTGGCGCCCGCATTTTAATTTTAAAAGGAATTTAAAATATATGTCTAAAGTTTTACTTAGAGAATATTATGAACTTTGCGACGGCGCGGTTTGTCAGGATTTGCTGACGGAGGTCGAAAAAGCCGAGGTCGCCAATGGAGGGATGTATCTCACCGGGATGCTCCAATGCGGGGGAAAGAAAAACGGCAATGGCCGGATTTATCCCACCGAGGTGTTGGAGCGTGAAATAAAGAATTATCAAAAATTGGTCGACGAACGTCGCGCTCTTGGGGAACTAGACCATCCCGACGACTCGGTTATAAATCTTAAAAACGCATCCCACATGATTGTCAACATCTTCATGGATGGCCCCAAGGTAATGGGGAAAGCTAAAGTTTTGGACACCCCTTCGGGAAAAATTCTCCGATCCCTCGTAGATTCGGGCGTTAAGTTGGGGATATCATCTCGCGGCCTCGGATCTGTTCACGAGGGGAAAGAAGGCACCATGGTGGAAGATGATTTTCAATTAATTTGTTTTGATTTTGTTTCCGAGCCATCCACCCCGGACGCCTTTATGCAATTACGAGAGGGCAAATCTCTCTCGGAACCAAACATTTTCACAAAAGCCGACAGAATTAATCGGGCTTTAAACGATATTTTAGGAGATAAATAAATGAGTAAGAAATATTCAAGTTTTAAAAAACAACAACTATTAACGGAAAGCTGGAGAGGCTTTCTAAACGAGGGAGAAGGAATTCACGGGGAAATATCTACGGTACCAGGTGATGCGAAGCCCAGGTTCGGATCAGTGATCCCTCAGTTTGCAAGCGATGTAGACAAAGCACTTTATATCGTGTTTAATGCGATGAGAAAAAGTAAATCAGAGCCAGAATTTTTACGTTGGCTTTCTAGTTTGGGATACACTCAAGATCAGATGATGAGAGAGGGGGAAGCGATTAAATTAGAATTAAAGCAATTAATCAAATCTCATCCTGATTTTTCTGGCTGGGGGAATACAGGTGGAATTGAAATAACTTTACCGCCCACAGCGGAAGAGCCCGAACCAGACGCTGGACCTCCAGCCCCAGCGGATATTTCCGAGGACAGCGGAGAGTTCGACCCAGCTGATTGTTATGATCAGCGCAATATTAGGTCTCAAGAGCAGTATGAGTTTTGTAACCCCAAATTTGAAGCGCAAAAAGAAAAAAAATGAAAAAAAGTGAATTAAAAAAAATTTTAAAACCTCTTATTAAAGAATGCATCAAAGAAGTTATCTTTGAGGAGGGAGTCTTGTCGGGACTGATAAGCGAAGTCGTCCAAGGCCTCGGTCCCCGACAAATAATTTCCGAGGAAAAACAATATGACACCGGTCCAGAGATTGAGGCCCCCCAACGAGAGTCTTCCGAGCCTGATCCCGAGTTTATTAGGTCTTTACAAGAAAGTCGACGTAATTTAGAGCAATCATTAGGGTCGCAGTTTGAGGGGGTATTCGAGAATACGGCCCCCCTTTCGAGGGCGGGCTCCCTTGGGGAATCGAAGGTACAAAGCCCTCTTTCTACATATGGCCCCGATGACGCTGGGGTCGATATTACAGGCCTAATGAAATTGGGTAGTGGAAAGAACTGGAAACACATGATTTAAATGGAAAACAAACTATTTACATTTGAAAAGGCAGAATAGATATGGGTAAATTTAAACCAGCACGTTTTGGAAATGCAGCCGTTAATACCGTTACCGGGGAATTGAAGATTGAAGGCGCGACGGTAATAGATTCGATCACTGTCACGGCCCCCGATACTATTCCAGCCGATATCAGCCTGGTTCTTATTGCTCCCGCCGGCCTTGGCCTCATAACCCTAACGCTTCCTAATATAGCCGATGTCTCTGCTGGTCATACCATCACTTTCAAGAAGAACGCCGCGCTCAATACGATAAGGCTCCAGGGGGATGCTTTCATTGATGCTTCTGCCTCCCAGGATTTCACAGACATTTGGGAAGCGGTCACAATTTATAGTAACGGGACCATATGGAATGTTGTAAGCTATTTTGATGGAGCGCTCTAATGGGAGACTTTGTACCAACTACCTTTGGCCTCGATGCCGTCAATACAGTTAATGGAACATTGGAAATTGGGGGGAGTACTAGCCTTAGTGTTCTCACCTTGTTTGATACCACGATTCTTAGTTCTATCACCACTAGTGTTATTTATATTGACTCGCCGGGAGTGGCGAAGGATGTCACCCTCCCAGATGTGTCCGAAGTTCCCGTGGGCACTAAGGTTATTATCAAGGCAAACACCCGCGCGCGGATCTTGACCTTCGGCGTGCAGCAAATCGACAGCGTCAGCCAGGTCCGATTAGTTCCAGCGTGGGAGTCCGTGACTCTCTATAATGATGGAACGCGCTGGCTTGTTCTTGAGTTCTATCCCCGATGAGTGATCTAAAAAAGAGGAACAGATGTCTAAAAAACCAGTACATGTTGTAGTAAAACCCCGGGGAAGAAATGATACCGCCCAAAGAATGATTAAAAGATTTATCAAAAAAGTTAAAAAATATAAAATTGTTGAAGAATACCGAGAAACGATGAGATACGAAAAACCCTCCGAAAAACGTCGAAAACAGAGAAAAAACCGTGATCGCATTATTAAAAAAGCGAATCTAGAGAATAAAGAAAAACAACAAACTAATTATAATGGAAGGAAGTAGGAGAATTTTCGATGGCGCATAATTACAAAAATGGTTTACACAATGTAGGCTCATATCAAGTTTCGGGATATCCCTTTATCACTGGAAGTAACGTAGACTCATCCGGCACTAGTAATGGCGAAGTTCAAGTAACTTTTCCCACTATAGCCAAGAGTGTAACTATAATTAATACTGGGTCTATGGGGCTCCGAGTTTATTTTGATTCCTTTTTGGCAATTAATAGTTGGTGTCCAAATTGTACTGCAAGTTACCCCGATGGCGCTCCAATCACTGGTCTGCATTTTGTAACTCTTCCAGCCACCAAAGATTCAGTAACTTTTAATGTAAAATGCCGCGAAATCTATGTTGCAGCGACGGCCAGCGGAGCAACAGTGGGAGGTTTTGAACTTTTTGCAGAGTTAACTGGCATAGATAAGAACTATATGTTTTGTTTGACGGGCTCTGGGTTAACTGATCCGTAAAACACGAGATAAAAAGAGTGTTTTCACCTTTGGAAACACTATTTATTGATGAATAAATTTCTAGAGGGAATTATATATGTCATCATTATTAGATCAGGCCATTGTTGATGCCGCTGCTTTGAAGGAAGCCGCCATTAAGAATGCTGAAGTGGCTGTTATCGAGAAATATGCCACAGATATCAAAAGGGCTGTCGAAACTCTTTTTGAAGAAGACGAGCTTGGTATGGGCATGGAGCCGGGTGAAGGTGAACTGGGTGCCCTCGGGGCCGAAGAAGAAGACGATCTGGGAGATTCAGAAATATTAGATACCATTCCCATGGGAGCGTCTCCCGAAAAGGAGTCCGATATAATTGAATTAGATATGGATAAATTAAGCGCCTTGGTTGATAAATTGACTGACGATGAGATGGGTGATCCCATATCTCACGATGTAGCGGCGCCACTAGATGGTCAAGTACCCCCTCCGTCTATCTCTGACAAACCGACTTCTTCAGTCCCCATTACAGCTACTTTACAAGAACAAGATGATGAAGAAATTGATATCGACGACCTTATAGAAGAATTAATAGTTGATATAAATCCCAAGAGTATTGGAACCGGGAAATTTACTCCCGATGGTATATTAGACTACCAAGAACAATTAAAATTAGCTCAGTTGGCTGGCACTGCCAAACAAGAAGAGCTACAAGATTTACGAAGTGCAGCGGAACGGCTCGCAGAAAATAGGAAAAAATTAATTTCCACCAATAAAAAGCTGCTTAGAACCATCCGTGACCTTCAAGAAAAGTTTGAACAAGTTAACCTCTCAAATGCGAGGTTGCTTTACACGAATCGAGTTTTGACAAACAACTCCCTGAATGAGCGACAAAAAATAAAAATTGTTGAATCCTTGTCCAACGCCGATTCTATCGAAGAAGCAAAGGTAATCTTTGAAACACTTCAAAGCGCAGTGGGCAGCATCCGCCAAAGGAAGCAGCCACAATCACTACGCGAAGCTATTCAACGAAATTCTAGCGTTTCTTTGAGACGAGCGCCAAGAAAAGAAGAAGGACCTGAAGTGTCCCGAATGCAGATCTTGGCGGGCATTAAAAACAAATGATTATACATAACAATAAAGGAGAAATTAATCAATGTCTGTTTTAAAAAAACTAACTGAAGGCATTATTCGTCGCGATCTTTCAAAGGATGGTGAAGCACTTTTATCAAAGTGGAAACGCACCGGACTCTTGGAGGGCATCGGGGACGAACGAGGCCAACATGGAATGGCAGTATTGCTTGAAAACCAAGCAAAGGAACTTCTGCGCGAAGTCAGCACAATGGCTGGCGGAAACGTCGAAGGTTTCGCTTCTGTCGCATTCCCTATCGTCCGTCGAGTATTCGGCGGCCTAATTGCTAACGATCTTGTTAGCGTTCAGCCCATGAGCTTACCCTCTGGTCTGATCTTCTTCCTGGACTTCACTATTGATGAACAGGACCCGGCTTTGAGTCATCGCTTGGGATATCCCGATGGTACATCGCTTTATGGTGGTGGAGCAATTGGTGCTCAGATTACTGGCGGAATCTCGCTAGCTGGCGCCCTCGCTGAAGAAAGCTTCTATTCTCTGAATAACGGCTATTCTTCTCCAACTGGTTCTGCCCATGATTTGAGTATCACGATTGTTGCATCTGGTACTGTTGGCGCAGGCAACTGGACGGGTACTCCGACCATGTTTGACGGTAATACTTATGCATCGCTAGGAGATGCTTTGGTTCGCTTTGATGCTGACCTTTCTGGTTCTAATGTAGCCGTTGGTCTGTTGTCTTTGGCATCTATGACCGGCGAGCCTCTTGAGCAGCTTAATGTTAAAGATTATGTTACCATTACCTTTGACCCAATCCCTGGTGGGGCTGGCGGCCCTGGTGACGGAGCCGGTATGCAAGTTCGTCGTCTCACACGCGATGATCGAGATGGTGTTGCCCCGACAACCAACATCAATACGGACCTCTATGTGGTTCTAGCCGCTACAGGTTCAGAATTGACCAGTGAACTGTCTACATCGTTAGGTTTTGTCACAGGTGCGACCTGGGCTATGTACGATAACTTTGACGACGCGCCGAATGCTATTGGTGCCGTTGTAGGAGCCGCTACATGGGGTCTCGAAAACGAGACGGCTATTCCCGAAATCAACATTCAAGTTGATTCCGTGGCTGTCACTGCCATAACCAAAAAGCTCAAAGCTAAGTGGACGCCAGAATTGGCTCAGGACTTAAATGCCTATCACAATCTCGATGCCGAGGTTGAGTTGACATCAATCCTGTCCGAGCAAATTGCACTCGAAATTGATCAAGAGATTCTCGAAGATCTAGTTAAGGGCGCTACGGCTGATACTTATTATTGGTCACGTTCGCCGGGTAAATTCCTCAATCGAACGACGGGAACTACAGTTAACGCTGGTGGTACCGCATTCTTCCCAGATTTCACGGGTAACGTAAGTGAGTGGTATGAAACCCTCGCTGAAACTATCAATGACGTCTCGGCCCAGATCCATCGCAAAACCTTGCGTGGTGGCGCTAACTTTGTGGTGACCTCACCCGAAGTTGCCAACATTCTTGAGTTTACGGCTGGATTCCGTGGCCAGGTTACTCATGATGACGACCGAGGTACTATTGGTACCGTTAAGGTTGGAAGTCTAAGTAAGAAGTGGGATGTATATGTTGATCCTTATTTCCCCCGGAACCTTGTTCTGGTAGGGCGTAAGGGATCCTCTTTCCTAGAAAGCGGATATGTATACGCACCGTATGTGCCGCTCCAGATGACTCCGACGATCTTCGGACCTGAAGACTTCGTGCCGCGTAAGGGTGTCATGACTCGCTACGCCAAGAAGATGGTTCGTCCAGATATGTACGGCCTTGTCGTTGTGACGGATTTGCTCCAATAATATAATTATTGAGCTTCCCTGAAATATATGCCCTCCTCTGGAAACAGAGGGGGGTTTTGTTTTTATAAAAACTATTTAAGGGTGGAGGAATCTATATGGCTTTACCTGTTTTAACCCCGATCAGTCAAATGAGCAAAGCAATTTTGCCACCCACCGGGAGTACAGCCAACGTTGGGAATGAATTGCCCCTTCAATTGTATGGAGTAGTAGGCGCTTCTTTATATGACGCAAATTTCGTCTCGGGCGCCTCCGATCAGGTTGCATACACTTATAAAAAACTCGGAGGAGATGTTCTAGATATAGAACTAAAAGAAGGTAATGTATACGCGAATTATCAAGAAGCTGTTTTAGAATATGGGTACTTAGTTAATCTTCATCAGACAAAGAATGTCTTGTCCGATGTACTTGGCCAACAAACGGGTACTTTTGACCAAGATGGCCAATTGGTGACCGGCCCGGATAATGTTAATTTAAAATTTCCTAGATTTACGTTTCAATATGCCAGACGCGTCGGAGATGGATATTCACACGAGACTGGTTTCGGTGGGACAATTCCTATTTATTCCGCATCCTTCAATCTTAAGCCAAAGATACAAGATTATGATTTACAATCTATTATTTCA
>Ga0209128_1001527_pt1 | contig 15746 bp, 12 predicted proteins | sample ETNvirnome_6_100_FD_184072 | JGI IMG/M metagenome (GOLD analysis project Ga0209128, IMG submission 184072) | Marine viral communities from the Pacific Ocean - ETNP_6_100 (SPAdes) (version 2) | ecosystem: Environmental > Aquatic > Marine > Oceanic | place: Pacific Ocean | collected 2013-06-19 | reverse complement strand
CCGCCTGTTACCACGATCATCTCGTTCTCCTTACCAAAAGCGGCTCTTTGGCTAACGTGCCTATAACCCATCTGCCTGTGATTGTATACTTGACGGCTTATGAATTCATGGCCAACGGTGCTTTCCGCGATGAGTGTTTCGACAAACCAATCGACACCCGATGTGTCGACCTTTCAAGGCTTGATCCTTGCTCTGCAACAGTACTGGGCAGAACAGGGCTGCGTCATCCTCCAGCCCCTCGATATGGAAGTCGGCGCGGGCACCTTCCACCCCGCCACCTTCCTGCGGGCGATTGGCCCAGAAACTTGGAACGCTGCCTACGTTCAGCCTTCCCGCCGTCCAACCGACGGCCGCTACGGCGAAAACCCCAACCGCCTGCAGCACTACTACCAGTTTCAGGTGGTGATGAAGCCCTCCCCCAGCAACCTACAGGATCTTTACCTAGGCTCGTTGAAGCGTTTGGGGCTCGACCCGCTGATCCACGACGTGCGCTTCGTGGAAGACAACTGGGAGTCCCCCACGTTAGGTGCCTGGGGCCTTGGTTGGGAAGTATGGCTCAACGGCATGGAAGTGACTCAGTTCACCTACTTCCAGCAGGCGGGCGGCATCGAGTGCTACCCCGTCACCGGCGAGCTGACCTATGGGCTTGAGCGTATCGCCATGTACCTGCAGAACGTCGATAGCGTTTACGACCTGGTATGGGCCATCGCGCCGGACGGCAGCAAAGTGAGTTATGGCGATGTCTACCTGCAAAACGAGCGCGAGCAGTCTGCGTATAACTTTGAGCACGCAGATGTGGATCAGCTCTTCGCGGCGTTTGATCACCAGGAAAAAGAGTGCAGCAAACTCTTGGCCGCAAGCCTGCCGCTGCCCGCTTACGAGCAGGTGCTGAAAGCGTCCCATACGTTTAACCTGCTGGACGCACGCCACGCGATCTCCGTCACGGAACGTCAGCGCTTCATCCTGCGCGTACGCACCATGGCGCGTGACGTCGCTACCGCCTACTTCGAGTCTCGTAAAGCAGCAGGCTTCCCCATGGCACCGGAAGCATTACGCCGTGAACTGTTACAAGAAGAGCTCGCCGAGCAGGGAGACGCATAATGGCCGTTGATACGCTTTTATTAGAACTGGGCGCAGAAGAACTTCCGCCAACCGCGCTGGACGCGCTCTCAGACGCGTTTGCTGCCGGCATTGAAAAAGGCCTACAGGAAGCCGAAATTCCCTTCCAAGCGGTGACCGCCTACGCCACGCCGCGCCGCTTAGCCGTACAAGTCACCGGGCTTGCCGACAAGCAGCCAGACCGTGAAGTAGAGCGCCGAGGCCCTGCCCTGGCCGCCGCGTTTAAAGACGGTGCCCCCACCAAAGCGGCAGAAGGTTTTGCCCGCTCCTGCGGTGTCAGCGTGGATGATCTGATCCACCTGGAAACCGATAAGGGCACCTGGCTTGGCTACCGCGAACAGCAGCAGGGCGACAGCGTTCAAGCGCTACTGCCTGAGATGGTGCGTAAAACACTACAGTCGCTGCCGGTGCCCAAGAACATGCGCTGGGGTGCGTCCCGCGTTGAGTTCTCCCGCCCGGTTCACTGGCTGGTGGCGCTGTATGGCAACGAGGTGATTGCCGCCGAAGCCCTTGGCCTTCAAGCCAGCCGTACCACCTACGGCCATCGCTTCCACGCGCCGGATGCAATTCAACTTGAGCATGCCGACGACTACCTTGCGGCACTGGAAAATGCCTACGTATTGGCAGACCGCCAGCGTCGCCGGGAGCGTATTCGTGAGCAGGTGCTCGCCGAGGCCGAAGTCCAGGAAGCCAACGCCGTCATCGACGAGGACCTGCTGGTAGAGGTCAGCGGTTTGGTGGAGTGGCCCGTCGCACTGACCGGCAGCTTCGACGAGCGCTTTTTGGAAGTGCCCGCGGAGTGTCTGATCTCCTCCATGAAGGCCAACCAGAAGTACTTCCACCTGCTGGATGATCAGGGCAAGCTGAAGCCGTTGTTCATCACTATCTCGAACATCGAGAGCCAAGACCCTGATCAGGTCATCTCCGGCAATGAAAAGGTCATTCGCCCACGCTTGGCGGATGCGGCCTTCTTCTACGATACCGACCGCAAGCACACGCTGGCCTCGCGCATTCCGCAATTAGAAAGCGTGGTCTTCCAGCAGCAGCTGGGCACGCTGGCGGATAAAGCCCGCCGCAGCACGGCCATCGCCACTTTCATCGCTGAGCGCATCCAGGGTGACGTGGCTCATGCACAACGCGCCGTGGCCCTGGCCAAATGTGATCTCGTTACCGAAATGGTACTCGAATTCCCCGAGCTGCAGGGCATTATGGGCCGCTACTACGCCGAGCAGGATGGCGAACCGGCGGAGGTTGCCCAGGCGCTGGAGGAGCAGTATCTACCCCGCTTTGCCAGCGATGCGATTCCGCAAAGTTTGACCGGCCAAGCGCTGGCACTAGCTGATCGTTTAGATACCCTGGTGGGCATCTTCGGTATCGGCCAGCGCCCCACGGGCGCAAAAGACCCCTTCGCCCTGCGCCGCGCCTCCATTGGCGTGCTGAACATTCTGGTGAAAGGCGAGCTGAATCTCGACTTGCGTGAACTGCTGCAAGTGGCGGCTGATCAGCACCAGAATCTGCCAAAAGCCGACGGCCTAGTAGAAGACGTACTGACGTATATGCTCGACCGCTTCCGCGCCTGGGGCCAGGAGGAGGGTATCTCTGCTGAGATGTACCTCGCCGTCCGCGCTCGTCCGGTCACCAAACCGCTGGATTTTGCGCGTCGCTTACGTGCCGTCAAAGCCTTTGCTCAACGCGAAGAAGCCGCAGCCCTGGCCGCTGCCAACAAGCGTGTTTCCAACATCCTGAGCAAGCAGGAGCATGATGGCAGCACTCAGGTAGAGGCCTCGCTTCTTCAAGAGGCGGCGGAAAAAGCGCTGTTTGAAGCGGTCACGGCTAGCCAGCAGCAGGTGGCTCCGCTGTTTGCAGCAGGTGATTACCAGCAGGCGCTAGACACGCTCGCCACGCTGCGCGAGCCGGTCGATGCGTTCTTTGATCAGGTTATGGTCATGGCGGATGACGATGCCATTCGCCGTAACCGCCTTGCCCTGCTTGCCAGCCTGCAGGCGCTGTTCCTGGAAGTGGCCGACATCTCTCAGCTACCCCAGTGATACGATGAGTGTTTAGAGCGTCGACTGCTCTGAAGGCGTAACCGATAGCCCGGCTTTTGATAAGTCGGGCTTTTTATTGAGCACATGAATGTTTCACGTGAAACACTCGCTCATTCGCACTTCAGGGCTTACGCTAATGTTGACGTTTTTGCCCACCGCATTAAGAGGAGCCCCATGATTACTGCTCAGCAGCTTGTGATACTGGATCGCGATGGCGTGATTAATCACGACTCGGATGCTTATATCAAATCCCTTGCCGAATGGATCCCCTACCCTTCTGCCATTAGCGCGATTGCCCGCCTTACCCAGGCAGGCTTTACCGTGGCGGTGGCTACTAATCAATCCGGCATCGCCCGTGGCTTCTACGATGAAGCTACGCTGAACACTATGAATGAGCGCTTACATGGGCTGGTGGAAGCGGAAGGCGGCCAAATTGCCCATATCGCTTACTGCCCTCACGGCCCCGATGATCAGTGCGGCTGCCGTAAACCGCTTCCTGGGTTATTTACCGAGATACAGGACAAACTAACGCTTTCCAGTCTGAAAGGCAGTTGGATGGTGGGCGATAGCCTACGCGATCTGCAAGCGGGTGAATCGGTGGGATGCCGTAGCGTTCTCGTGAAAACGGGTAAAGGGGAAAAGACCCTCGCAAAAGGGGACGGGCTAGAGCATGCCTTGGTCTACGCTGATTTAGCTGCCTTTGTTGACGATTTAATTGCAGGTGTCTTGGACTAACCTTTCCACAATTTTCATACTAGCCTTGAACACCACCACCCATAAAAAAACCGCAGGCGCTTCGCCTACGGTTTTTTGCTTTTCAATGTTTCACGTGAAACACATTGAAGAGGCTTTTTAGATATCGAGGTTAGCAACGAGCGCGTTGGTCTCGATAAAGTCGCGACGCGGCTCAACTTCATCACCCATCAAGGTGTTGAACATCATATCCGCCGCTACCGCATCTTCAATAGTAACCCGCAGCATACGACGGCTATCCGGATCCATGGTGGTTTCCCACAGCTGGTCTGGATTCATCTCACCTAGCCCTTTATAGCGCTGCACAGAGAGGCCACGTTGGCCTTCCTGCATTAGCCAAGTCAGCACTTCAGAGAAGTGTGCAACGGGCTTCTGGCGCTCACCACGGGCGATGTAGGCACCTTCATCCAACAAGCCGTTGAGGGTTTCCCCTAAGCCTGCCATGGCGCGGTAATCAGCACTTTCAAAGAAGTCCAGGCCCCACACGTATTCTGTGGTGACGCCGTGGGCAATCAGCGATACCGCCGGTAAATGCAGGCCACGCTCGGTGTCTTCTTGCAAGTAGAACTGATAGCGCGGGCCGCCTTCATAGGCCACCATGTCATCCATGGCTTTCTGCAGCTCGGCAATCCAGTTTTCCATGGTGACGCGGTCTTTCAAGCTAGGCTCACCCTGTAGCGCGGTAGCATGTACTACCTGCTTCAATACTTCGATGGGGTAAACCCGCGCCAAACGGTCAATTCGCTTCATCACGTTGCGATACTGATTCACCAGCGCTTCTAGCTGTGAGCCAGCAATGCCCGGCGCATCCGCATTAACGTGCAGCCCTGCTCCATCCAGTGCGGTGGTGGTCAGGTAATCAATCATGGCCTGCTCATCTTTCAGATAGAGCTCTTGCTTACCACGTTTGATTTTATAAAGCGGCGGCTGGGCAATAAAGATATGCCCACGCTCAATCAGCTCGGGCATTTGACGGAAGAAGAACGTCAGTAGCAGCGTACGAATATGCGAACCGTCTACGTCGGCGTCAGTCATGATAATGACCGAGTGGTAGCGCAGCTTATCGGGATTAAACTCTTCCCGACCAATGCCGCAGCCCAGCGCCGTGATTAGCGTGCCCACTTCAGCGGAGGAAAGCATTTTATCGAAGCGCGCTTTTTCGACGTTCAGGATTTTACCTTTCAACGGCAGAATGGCCTGGGTACGACGATCACGCCCCTGCTTGGCACTCCCCCCCGCCGAGTCACCCTCCACCAGGTAAAGCTCCGACTGGCTTGGGTCTTTCTCCTGGCAATCGGCTAGTTTGCCCGGCAAACCCGCGATATCCAGAGCGCCTTTGCGGCGGGTCATGTCTCTAGCTTTTCGCGCCGCCTCACGGGCACGGGCCGCGTCCAGCATCTTGTTGACGATGGCTTTGGCTTCGTTGGGTTTTTCGATCAGGTAGTCGGCAAACAAGCGACCCATCTCCTGCTCCACCGCCGTCTTCACCTCGGACGAGACGAGCTTGTCCTTGGTTTGCGATGAAAACTTCGGATCGGGCACTTTGACGGAGATGATCGCCGTCAGGCCTTCACGGGCGTCGTCGCCCGACGTGTTCACTTTGGCTTTTTTCAGCAGACCTTCCGCTTCGATATAGTGGTTTAGCGTACGCGTTAGCGCAGCGCGGAACCCTGCCAAGTGGGTACCGCCATCCCGCTGAGGAATGTTGTTGGTGTAACAGAAGATGTTCTCTGTGAAGGCATCGCTCCACTGCATTGCCACTTCGACTTCCACACCATCATCACGCCCAGCGTTGAAGTGAAATACCGGGTTCAGAACGGTTTTGTTTTTGTTCAAGTGGTCAACGAAGGCTTTCAAACCACCTTCGTAATGGAACAGCTCCTCTTTGCCGCTACGCTCATCCATCAGGCGAATGGCTACACCCGAGTTGAGGAAGGAGAGCTCACGCAGGCGTTTCGCCAGAATATCGTAGTGGAATTCGATGTTGGCAAACGTCGCCGGAGACGGGCGAAAATGCACGCGGGTACCGCTTTTTTCCGTTTTTCCTACGACGCTTAGCGGCGCTTGCGGCACGCCGTGATGATAAATTTGCTCAAACACCTCCCCTTGGCGCCAAATCGTCAGGCGCAGCTCTTCTGAGAGCGCGTTCACCACCGACACACCCACGCCGTGCAAGCCGCCCGATACTTTATAAGAGTTATCGTCGAACTTACCGCCCGCGTGGAGCACCGTCATGATGACTTCCGCCGCAGAGACGCCCTCGCCCTCGTGTAGCTCGGTCGGAATACCCCGGCCATTATCGCTCACGGTTACCGATTCATCCGCGTGGATGACCACTCGAATTTCGCTACAGTGGCCTGCCAAGGCTTCATCGATGGAGTTATCCACCAACTCGAAAACCATGTGGTGCAGCCCGGTGCCGTCGTCGGTATCACCGATGTACATGCCCGGACGCTTGCGTACTGCGTCTAGCCCTTTGAGCACCTTGATGCTTGATGAATCGTAAGCCTGCTCGCTCATTGACCACTCCGTCGTGAAGTCTGTCTCGTTCCGTGTCGTCTACCCATCTGGCTGGCACTGGCTAAACCCTTGCTCGGAGTGTTTCACGTGAAACATCTCAACGGCAGTAGTGGGCTGCCAGACATCGCTTAGCGCGGTGGGCTCGACGCTGGTAATAAATGCTTGGCACTGCATCTCTTCAAGCAAAGCGCAGAACTGGCGGCGGTGATGCTCGTCCAGCTCTGCCGGTAAATCATCTATCAAATAAATGCAGTGCCGCTGTGCGGTACTTTCCAGAAGCCTTCCTTGGGCGAGCTTTAATGCACTCACTACCAGCTTCTGCTGGCCTCTGGAAAGCACCTCAATTGCGGGCTGCTTGTTCAACCGAATACGCAAATCTGCGCGCTGTGGGCCCTGCTGCGTAAACCCCATCTGCTGGTCGGTTTCTCGACTATCGTGCAGTACATCTGCCAGCGAGCGTTGTTTATCCCAGCCTCTGGCATAGCGGAGTGTTAACCCGGGCAGCGGCAGCAATTTTTTCAGTGTTTCATCAAATACGGGCAAGAACTCACTAAACCATGCTTGGCGTAGCCTATCCATCTGCTCTCCCCAATGGGCAAGCTCCTGCTCCCACACCGCTATTTCACTGGCCGCTATTCTACCACGCCTAAGGAGTGCATTCCGATGTTTCACCGCCCGGCGAGTCCGCTGCCACGCGTCTAGGAAGTGATGTTTCACGTGAAACACTCCCCAGTCTAAGAACTCACGGCGACCAGCGGGTGACCCTTCCAGCAAACGAAAAGCATCAGGATTAATAAGCTGGAGCGGCATAGCTTCTACCAGCTCAGCCAATCGGACACCCTTTTCGCCACGCAAACGCAGCTCCAGCTCACGCTGAGCCCGCATTCGCCTTACCCCCAGCGTCACCTCAGGATCTCCTGCCAAGCGGCCGTACAGCGTCATATACGGCGCCTCTGATTGAATGGCATTCTTCAGCTGACGAGTACGAAAAGAGCGTCCCATGCCCAGAATATGAATACCTTCCAGAAGACTGGTCTTACCGCTACCGTTCACGCCATAGATAACATTGATACGTGGTGACGGATGAATCGTAACCGGAGCCAAGTTACGCAGTCCGTGAAAAGTGAGTTGTGTCACGCTCATCCGCTAATGCCACCTAGTAAGACCATGAAACGCGCTATCCGTTGCCAAATGCGAAAACGGCGCTTCTGACAATGTAGAAGCGCCGTTTTCATTCAGTCCCAATGCGGTTATAAGCGCATCGGCATAACAACATACAGCGCATCACCACCGCCAGGCTCTTCCAGCAGGGCACTGCTGTTCGGGTCGGCTAGGGTAATTTGTACGCGCTCTTCATCAAGCACAGAGAGCACATCCACCAGATAGCCAACGTTAAAGCCCACTTCCATGGCGCTACCGCTGTACTCCACGGCAATGTTCTCTTCCGCTTCTTCCTGCTCAGGGTTGTTGGCCATTACTTTGAGGTTATTTTCCTCAAGATACAGCCGAACACCACGGTACTTTTCGTTGGAGAGAATGGCGGTACGTGACAGCACTTGACGAAGCTCGGCACGCTCGGCAATCAGCACCTTATCGCCATTGCGCGGCACTACGCGCTCATAATCGGGGAATTTGCCGTCAATAAGCTTAGAGGTAAACGTGAAGTCACCTGTATGCGCACGAACATGCGTTGATCCCAAGGTAAGGCTGACAGGTTCATCGCTGTCATCCAACAGGCGAGAGAGCTCTAGGATACCTTTACGGGGCACAATCAGCTTTTGAGACTGGCTTACTGCCACGTCAATGGGACGCGAGCACATCGCCAAACGGTGTCCATCGGTCGCGACCGTACGCAGCAAATTGCTCTGAATTTCCAGCAGCATACCGTTTAGGTAATAACGCACATCCTGCTGCGCCATGGCAAAGGAGGTGGACTCAATCAAATGCTTAAGCGTGCCACGCGGAACGCTGAGTTCCTGACTGCCATCGGCATCTTCAATATTAGGAAATTCTGCTACAGGAAGTGTAGAAAGTGTAAAGCGCGAACGACCACTACGTAATATCGCGCGCCCCTCTTCGACCGCTAACTGAATGTCGGACTGATCGGGCAGCGATTTACAAATATCCATCAGCTTTCTAGCCGGCACCGTAGCAGCGCCCGCTTGGTCAACTTGGCTGGCGACCGTGCGGCCTACTAGCTCAACTTCTAGATCCGTACCGGTCAGAGCGACCTGATCGCCTTCAACTTGAATCAGTACGTTAGAGAGCACAGGCAGCGTTTGGCGCCGTTCTACTACGCCCGCCACCAGAGTCAGCGGGCGAAGCAGCGCCTCTCGGGAAATGGTAAATTTCATCGAAACTCCGGTTTTCTATCCTGAAAGGCCTGCCCATGGCAGGCGTAAACAAAAAAGGTTAACTGGTTAGCAGACGAAGAAGGTTTTTGTAATCCTCACGGATATCCGCATTCTCTTCCTGCAGTGCTTTTACTTTTCGGCAGGCGTGCAGCACGGTGGTGTGGTCGCGGCCCCCAAATGCATCGCCAATCTCAGGCAGGCTATGGTTGGTTAGTTCTTTCGCCAGCGCCATAGCGACCTGTCGCGGGCGCGCTACCGAACGGGAGCGCCGCTTAGAGAGCAGATCCGCCACCTTGATTTTGTAATATTCAGCCACCGTGCGCTGAATATTATCCACCCCCACCTGCTTATCCTGCAGCGCCAGTAGGTCTTTCAGCGACTCGCGGATAAAGTCTTGAGTAATGGTTTTACCCATAAAGTGGGAGTCGGCAATGACCTTTTTCAACGCGCCTTCAAGCTCACGCACGTTAGAGCGAATCTTCTGAGCGATAAAGAAAGCCGCATCGTGGGGCAAATCCACTTTTGCTTGATCGGCTTTTTTCATCAGAATCGCCACTCGGGTCTCAAGCTCCGGCGGCTCAATGGCGACGGTCAGTCCCCACCCAAAGCGCGACTTCAGCCGCTCTTCAACGCCACTGATCTCTTTGGGATAGCGGTCAGAGGTCAAAATCATCTGCTGACCGCCTTCCAACAGCGCATTAAACGTATGAAAGAACTCTTCTTGAGAGCGCTCTTTACCGGCAAAAAACTGAATATCGTCAATCAGCAGGGCATCAACGCTGCGGTAGAAACGCTTAAAGTCGTTAATCGCATTAAGCTGCAGCGCTTTTACCATGTCGGCCACAAAGCGTTCGGAATGCAGGTAGACCACGCGGGCATTTTCACGTCGGCCCGCCAGCGCATTACCCACTGCATGCATTAGGTGCGTTTTACCTAAGCCAACACCACCGTATAAAAACAGCGGGTTATAAGCGCCACCAGGATTTTCGGAGACCTGACGAGAAGCCGCACGCGCCAGCTGGTTAGACTTACCTTCCACAAAGGTGTCGAAGGTAAAATTAGGGTTTAGGCCACTGCTGTGCTTCAAGCTGCCTTCTACCTGCACCTGGCGCTCGTTACCACGACGGCTAGGGCTACTCTCTTCACGTAGCTGGTCGATTTCACGCTCATCGCCAATATCGCCCCGGGGGGGCGTATGGACAGCAGGTGAAGCCGGTTGAGCGGGAGCTGCCGAGACCGGATTGCCAAGCTCTCTAGGCTGTGGCGCAGGGGCTGCAGCTCGTCGGCTGCCCACGGTCAGGCTCACTTTGGGAGGCTTAGAAGGGGCAAGCTCGCGCATTAGCTCACTAATACGCTTGGCGTACTTATCACTCACCCAGTCGCGCACAAAACGATTCGGCGCCAACAAGCGTAGCTCATTGGACTCTCCTTCTTCTGCCTGCAGCGGACGTATCCAGGTATTGAACTGCTGTGAATTCAGTTCGTCCTGCAGGTAGTCCAGGCACTGTTGCCAAAGCGCGAGTGACACTCATCTCACCATCGGTTGAAAACGGCCGACCATTGTAGCGCCCAACGAAGTGGTTATCCACACGCACTAACGGCTCTTTTTCACCTGTGGACAACTTTAGGTAAGGGTTCAGGAAACCCAGTGATGCCATGGGTACAACTCTATTTTGGGCTGTTTTGTCTTCGGTTGACCACATCAAACTCACAGTTTATTCGCTCGTTATTCGATGCTTATACACAGATTTTTTATTATTTTAAGCTGTTGATAAAATTGTGCTAAAACCACTTATCCACAAATAGTATCCCCACTATTAATAACAGTAGGTTTTAAATAACTTCATTAGTAATAGTAGTGTGCCCCAAGTTGAATCGACTCCACAGCGGAGACGCGCCGCCATTGCCTTTTTCGAGCTTTTTATGCAAGGAAAAATTGCACCCGGCGCGGGAAGTCTCTACAATTTCCGGTCTTGAATTGAAACTCCCCGGCTAGTTCCTCACTGGACCGGGTCTTTTGGAATTCACTTTCCGTCCTAAACCACGTGGGAATAACGAGTTATGAAACGCACTTTTCAACCCAGCGTTCTCAAGCGCAAGCGCGCGCATGGCTTCCGTGCTCGTATGGCAACCAAAAACGGCCGTGCCGTTATCGCACGCCGCCGCGCCAAAGGCCGCAAGCGTCTGAGCGCCTGATCTCGGATTGCGTGTGTCGCAACAAGGCTTTCCCCGGTGCTTACGTTTGCTAAATGCCGGGGATTTTAGTCACGTGTTTGAACAGGCAGACCTGAAAGTTCATGGCAAAGGTATGATGGCGCTCGCGCGCATGAGTACCCGGGGACATCCCCGCATTGGACTGGTGGTCAGCAAAAAAAATGTGAAGCTCGCTGTTGATCGTAACCGCTTCAAGCGACTCGTTCGGGAATCTGTTCGTCTGCGTCAAGATCACTTACCCTCTGTGGATATTGTGATATTGGCAAAGCGCGGCGCTCAGGATATCGATAACGAAACGCTCACTCGCCAGCTACACGGCATGTGGAAACGGCTTCAGCGCGACGCACAGGCGGTGTCTGCACCTCCCCCGCCTAATGGCGTAACACGTGACGCTTGACGACGCACCTCGCCGCTCGACCTTGGCCTGCCGTTTGGCAGGCTTTCGTGTGTCATGGGTCGAGTAAATGACACTGCGCCATTAGCATGTTCACCACCCATCGGGCAGAACCCTCATGGACGTAAAACGACTTTTATTACTGATTCCACTGGCAGTGCTTGCCTACCTTCTGGTTATACAGTGGAATCAGGATTACGGGCAGACTACCTACGATTCGACGCCAGAGATCACCCAAAGCAGCAATGGGGCTCCTGCGAACGAAAGCGGTAGCGACGATCTCTCCGTCCCCAGTACTTCTGCGCCTAACAACGCTATTAGCGAAGGCGTTGGCGATGAGCAAAGCGACACCGCCAGCCGTGATTTCATTGCGGTCACCACGGATGTTCTAGACGTACGCATCGACCCCTTCGGTGGCGATATCGTCTACGCAGCCTTGCCGCAGCACAAACTAACGCTGGATTCCGACCGTAATTACGTGCTGTTGTCAGATAACGCCACGCGCAGCTATGTTGCTCGCTCCGGCCTTCAACTAGATGGTCAGGCAAGCCGCATTGCTTTTACTCCCGAGCGTAACGAGTACCGCTTGGGCGATGACGAAGAGCAGATCAGCGTCGATTTGACAGCTAACGTGAATGGTGTCGACGTCATCAAACGTCTGACATTCGAGCGCGGTAGCTATGCGGTCAATGTGAGTTACTACCTGGCCAACAATACCGAAGCACCGGTTTCCGCTCGATTCATTGGCCAGCTAGCCCGTGACAATAGCCCTGACCCCTCTAGCGGGGTGGCCATGGGGATGAATTCTTACCTAGGGGCTGCTTATTCCACGCCTGAAGCGCGCTACGAGAAGATCGATTTCGATACGATCCAAAAACGTAACTTCGAGAATCGCGAGGCCCAAGGCGGATGGATAGCGATCATCCAGCACTACTTTGTGTCCGCCTGGGCACCGCCTCAAAACCAGCAGAATCTCTACTACGTAACGACCGATTCTCGAGATCGTAACGTAGTGGCCTTCGCTGGCCCCACCAGCAGCGTGGCTCCCGAGGGTGAAGCCACGCTGAGCGCAACGCTTTACATGGGCCCGAAGGTGCAAGACTACCTCGAGCAAGTCGCACCGAACCTCAAGCTCACCGTGGATTACGGTTGGTTGTGGTTCATTGCCAACCCGCTGTTCTGGCTGCTGGATAAGATCCACGACATCGTGGGCAACTGGGGCTGGTCCATCGTACTACTCACCGTATTGGTGAAGTTGGTGCTGTTCCCGCTCTCTGCGAAGGCCTACAAGTCGATGGCGCGTATGCGCAAACTGGGCCCAGAGATGCAGCGTCTTAAAGAGATGTATGGCGATGACCGCCAGAAAATGTCTCAAGAGATGATGAAGTTCTACCAGAAAGAGAAGATCAATCCGCTGGGTGGCTGTTTGCCGATTCTGGTACAGATGCCGGTATTCATTGCCCTTTACTGGATGCTGCTGGAATCCGTTGAGCTGCGCCACGCGCCGTTCATATTCTGGATCCAGGATCTCTCGGTGAAAGACCCCTACTTCATCTTGCCGATTCTGATGGGTATCTCGATGTTTGTTCAGCAGATGCTGAACCCGACACCGCCAGACCCCATGCAGGCGAAGATCATGAAGATGCTGCCGATTATCTTCACCTTCTTCTTCCTGTGGTTCCCGGCAGGCTTGGTCATCTACTGGGTGGTCAACAACATCATCTCGGTGGCGCAGCAGTACTTCATTACGCGCAGCATCGAGAAGGATCCAAGCGTCGGCAAAGGGATGCGAACCAAGTAATCGCCCCCTCTGCTACTCCCAGACCCCCGCCTTTGCGGGGGTCTGGCGTTTTAGGGCGAAGGTGCTCATCATGAGCGCCATCGCGAAACACTCTCTCCCTCTTTCGTCTTTAGGAAGCGTCATGGCCGACCGACTCTATACCCAAGACACCATTACCGCCTTGGCAACCCCCCCTGGCCGTGGCGGCGTGGGCATCATTCGCGTGTCAGGCCCCGCCTGCCGCTCGATAGCCGCTGAGATACTGGGTGACTGCCCTGCTCCTCGTCACGCCCACTATGGCCCGTTTCATGGCGCTGAGGGCACTATTGACGAGGGCATCGCGCTGCTGTTCAACGGCCCTCACTCCTTCACCGGTGAAGACGTGCTGGAGCTGCAGGGCCACGGCGGCCCCATCATTATGGATATGCTGCTTGAGCGCTGCCTGCAGCTAGGCGCTCGCCTGGCACGGCCAGGGGAGTTCTCCGAACGGGCGTTTCTAAACGACAAGCTGGATTTAGCCCAAGCGGAAGCGATTGCCGACCTGATTGATGCTACCTCCCGCTCCGCCGCTGAAAACGCCGTGCGCTCGTTACAGGGCGAGTTCTCACAGCGGGTCTCCGCCCTGGTCGAACGGCTGATCGAACTGCGCGTTTACGTGGAAGCCGCCATCGATTTCCCAGAGGAGGAGATCGACTTTCTCGCCGATGGCCATGTCGCCACGCACTTAGAGAGTGTTCAGCAGGCGCTGGTTGCTGTTCGTAAGGCCGCAGGGCAAGGCGCTCTGCTACGCGAGGGCATGAGCGTGGTGATTGCAGGACGCCCCAATGCAGGTAAATCGAGCCTACTGAACGCGCTGACCGAGCAGGATACGGCTATTGTGACGGACATCGCGGGCACCACTCGTGACGTACTCCGGGAGTACATTCACCTAGACGGCATGCCGCTGCATATTATTGATACCGCCGGGCTGCGTGATACGCCCGATGCAGTAGAGAAAATCGGTGTTGCCCGGGCATGGGAAGAGATCGAAAAGGCCGACCGCGTACTGCTTATGGTGGATGCTTCCACCACAGCGGCTACCGACCCAATGAGCATCTGGCCTGAGTTCGTGGAGCGCCTCCCCGATCAAAGGAGGCTTACCCTGGTGCGTAATAAAATCGATGCCAGTGCTGAAGCGCCGGGCATTGAATTATCCACAGCCACTCCGATTATTCGGCTATCTGCGAAAACCGGAGAGGGTGTGGATAGCTTGAAAACACATCTGAAAGAGGTGATGGGCTTCTCTGCAACCACCGAGGGCCGCTTCTCCGCCCGCCGCCGCCACCTGGATGCCCTTGACCGCGCCACGGCTGCACTCGATACCGGGCGAGCACAGCTAGATGGCTACGGTGCAGGTGAGCTGCTTGCCGAAGACCTAAGGGATGCGCAGCAGGCGCTGGGGGAGATCACCGGCGAATTTAGCGCCGATGATCTGCTCGGCGAAATTTTTGGCAGCTTCTGTATCGGCAAATAACCGAGCCACTCGTAACACATCATCCACCACGACTATCCGTCACTACTCGCCCACCAGCCATTTGGCGCGGTAGTGGCTGTGGCTCCCCAGCAGCGGTGTCACCTGCGACATCGCTGCAGCAAGCTGCTCATCCAGCCCCCAGGGCGGATTGATGACTACCATGCCGCTACCGTACATCCCGTGCGCACTCTCCCCCGCGGCCCGTAACAGCAGCTCGCTGTGCCAAATCTTGCGAATGCCACTCGCTTCAAGGCCGCTGAGCAACGTTTCGTGATGCCCAGCAGGCAGCAGCGGGTACCAAATCATCACCACGGCGTGGCGCACTTTTTCCAGGGTATAAGCAACCGCGTCGACAACCTCTTGATACTCCGCTTTGCGCTCGTAGCTAGGGTCTACTAACACGCACATTCGTGGCGTCGCCACCGGCACCAACTGTTTCAGCCCCTGCAACCCATCGCCGTATACGCGACGTGCCTGCTTTGGCAGCGTCTGGCCACTCAAATGTTCATGCTCACCCGGGTGTAGTTCAAATAGACGCAGTTGGTCATGGTCACGTAGCGCCTTAGCAAGCCACCAGGGTGACCCCGGGTAGTGAGATAGCACATCAGCGTTGGGTTGTGCTGAATTCAAAGCGGTAAGCCAACGGCTAAGCAACGGGTCGCTCAGCTGCTGTCGGGCCTGCCAGAGCGGAGCGATGCCTTCCCGATACTCTTGAAGCCGCTGGGTCTCTTTGGTGGCTAGCGGATAGAGGCCTCTCCCCGCATGACTATCAACATATGTAATTGCTGATTTTTTACGTAATAAATAATCAGCCACCGCAAAAAGCGTTAAATGCTTCTGGACATCGGCAAAGTTTCCGGCGTGGTAGGCGTGTTGATACGACAGCATGGCAGCTCGCTAGCAATTGAACAAAAAAAAAGCCCGCTATGTGAGCATAGCGGGCGTTGGACGGCAATGCCGAGATTAACGCATATTACTGGCCGTTGCCGGTAGGCGTCAGGGTGATTTCTACACGACGGTTCTGCGCGCGGCCCTGCTCGGTAGCATTGCT
>Ga0209128_1001520_pt1 | contig 15788 bp, 7 predicted proteins | sample ETNvirnome_6_100_FD_184072 | JGI IMG/M metagenome (GOLD analysis project Ga0209128, IMG submission 184072) | Marine viral communities from the Pacific Ocean - ETNP_6_100 (SPAdes) (version 2) | ecosystem: Environmental > Aquatic > Marine > Oceanic | place: Pacific Ocean | collected 2013-06-19 | reverse complement strand
CACCGATCAGCACGGTGGGTTTTGGCAATAACGGGCTTGCGAAAGCCAACTTGCACGGGGCGAATGATCAAAAAGTGCTCGCTGGCGGTGATAGGGAAAGTGTCGGCGCCGGCTTCACGGATTCAGGTATATGCCTAGTCCCGAATTTTATTGATATGTTATTATCATGTTTTAATTTTAGGCTAGAGTGCGTAGAAGATAAGAAGATAAAATTACTATATATAGCTATAGGGTGTTTTTGTTAAAAGCTTTTTTTATAAGCGGTTTGTAAATATGATTTTTTGAGGGCTAAGGGTTTAGACGAAATTGTAGTAGGGTACTGGCCGAGTAGTATAGTGTGTGCGGTTTCCCGCCTTTAGCAATTTAAGCAATACCGCCTTATAAAGCTAAAGAAGCAATCAATAATTAGGTAAAATAGTCATCCTGACTAATCAAGCTAACTCAATCATGCAGTCCGAGTTTCCTCGTTAAGCTACCCGACCAGTACGAATATCATCGCATATTAATATCCTTTAAGCAAATCCTTTTTCTCAAGCAAGTTTAAAAGTGTTGCTTCATTCCAAGAAGTAAACCAAGAGTTTTCGTATATCTCATTGATTAGATCATTGATTTCAATATCAGTGGGCTCTGAACCTTGACTTATGAGCATAAAATATTTTTTGGCAAGTTGTTTTTTAATTTTTAAATCGAAATATGGACAGCCTAATACATCAAAAAGAAGATAGCACTTGAATGTACTTTCCCTAATGTCAGTGATTGTTTCTAAATGCCTTTGGACTTGTTTTGTAATATTAGATTTTAAGTTTACATATTGTCCGCTGTTTCCAATATAATAAAGTGTGCAAATGATCTCAAAATAGCTAAAGTTCTTGTTTTTATGTAGTACACTCGATAGTTTCCTCTCTGGCAACTCAAAATTATCGCCTAACCTTTTCAAAGAGCAGATGATATTTAATGTTTCAAGAGGGCATGAGTCTTGACCTTTTTCTAGATCTTTAAACTTGGAGCTTTCGAAAAAATCGTTACATAGCCTATATATGTGGGTTTTAATAGAGTTTTCTTCATCTTTAAACTCTTTTTCAAAAAAATCACAAGACGCATGTATTACTTTACAAATATTGGCTGAGCTTGCGTGCGTAGGAGAAATAGTGAAAAAATGAAATATAAGCGTTAAGGTTAATTCAAAAAAAATCCTGATGGCATCACTGTTTTTATCTTCAGCAGAAGTTTTTTGGTAAGATTGACAATATGTGAGTATGAGTCTTGTTAAAGATGCAATGATGAAGCCGCATGCTAGGTTATAGGATTCAATATCCTCTATGCATGCAGACTTTACCTGATTTACAAAGCTGATAATTAAGTGTTTAGAGTTCCTTATCTTTTCAATAGAGTAAGAGTCTTCCTCGCTTCTAGTGATAAGTTTATTTGTCAATTCAGCTAGAGAGTGCTTTATGGCTACAAGTGATTTTGTTTTACATGTTACGAATGGGTGTGCATGATTTTTTGTCTTTCCCTCATTTAGACTGAAGTTATATTCGTTTAAACAGTCCTCAATGATGGGGGTTATTGCCTCTATATGGTTCTTATCTAAAGTAAATACTAAGATGTCATCGACGTACCTCCTAATGTCATAATGCACCCCATGTATTAAAGCTGCTGAATTGATTTTTGTTTCTATGTTTTTATCAATTTCTTGAAATATAATCTCTGCAAAAATACGGCTAACTTCTGGTCCTATAACTATTCCAGCCGTCTCGTTAAAATTGCAAGACTGCATAGCCTTATCAAAAACATTCCCTAATGTATTGTCAATATTCTTATGATTTTTTGAAAAAACTTTTGTTTTCAGTGCCCAGGTAATAGAGTGAGTGTATATGCTGTCAAAGCATTTAGATATATCGAGTGTGTAGAAGTTGGAATACTTTTTTTCTAATTCCATAAACTCATATGAGTCATAAAAGTAATGCAGTCTTGTATAATTGCTATACGAGAAATAAGAGGTAAGATATCTTGAGTTTAATTCCTTGTTTATGTCTGAAGGTTGATTGCTTTTGTAAACGTTATCTTGCTGATATCTATTTTTTATGTAATATTTATTTGCTATCTTGTGGGGTTTTCGCAGGCTGTAATTGCTTTTCTTACATGAATTTACTATTTGAGGGGCAAAGTCGCGATATAAGTTAATGAATCCTATTTGAGAAATAGGATGCAAAAGGGACATGTTTCTAAAAGATTGCTCATTTTTCCTGATTTTATAATTTAACGGTATGGTGTAACTATTGTAATCTTTTTTATTAAAAATGAAATCGTAAGGAGTTGTATGAGCTATTTTACCCTGTTTTAATTTTTTTAGAATTGCATAAAATCCGAAATTACTAAATATTACTGGCACTTCATAAGGTAGGGTTTCGGTAAGTACGACTCTTTCAAAGTCCTCTTTACGAACTCTTCGTAGATTTTTTCTCATTTTTTCCAAGCCCTCTTTATAGTGTTTAATTTTTTGTAGTTGAATGAATGGAATCTAATGTTTTGAAAGCCACTAGTAAAAGTATATCCGGCTAATTTTTTTCGTTCCTTAAGTGATATTACCTTGGCAATCCTGCAAGAGAGTTTGTTTTTTTTAGAGAAGAGTAGCTTTAAGAAGAAACTGTCCAGCTTTTTTAAAGATTCCCGCGATGCAATATTGGCATGTTTGTAGTTAAAGTAAATGCCGGTTTTTATTTTAATACCCGTTATTGGATCATTAATTGAGTAGTTACCCGTAAGCGATCTAATTCTATCCTTAAGTAGCAAGTAGTCATCTTTTGCTTGTTTGCTTGCTAAGTAACTGCAAAAAGAGCTTGCTAATCGAGATTTGATTTTTTCAACTTTTTCATTAGATATGTCTACAGCTACATTTCTAATTTTCCGATATGTCGTCTGTTCATTGTGATATGTGCTATGTATCGTAAATTGATATCCTAGGTAATCAAATTCATCTTTGGATTTCTTTTTTTGCTCTTCTTTAACTTTAGGTAGGGATATAAAATTTCGTTTTCCTTCTTTATGTAACTTGATTCCTGAAGGTAATGTATTATCAATAACCTCTTCTATTTCTTTTTTCGTAGAGTCTCCGGAGGTTATTATTATGATGTCATCTACAAAGCGAGAATAAAAAAAACAGTCATTGCGTCTGTTAATGGTTGAGTCAAGGTGGCTTAAATATATCTCTGATAAAGTTGAGCTTATTCCTAAACCTCTAGGAAGACCTTCTATTCCGTGATAATCAAATGAAGAAAAGATTTTATCTAACAAAAAAATAGTTTGAGGAGAGCATTTTCCTTCAGTCTTGATGCTATAAAAAAGTTCTTCTCTATCTATCGATTCATAAAAATTTTTAATGTCAAATCGATATATATGGTATGGGGTTCCGTCATGTAAAATGCTCAGTAAAGTAGAAATTATACTGTTTCGATCAGACGGTTTTACCCCGTAAGCCGATTTTAAATTTTTATCAACTAGCCTGACTGCTAAATCTACTTTTATATCTTTAAATTGCAGAGCCGGTTTGTTCCTAATGGGTATGATTTTTATATTGTTGAGGAAGTCAGCACCGCTTACAGTGTGCTGAATAGATTCGCGAGCTAATTTTGTTCTGTAGTCGCTTTTTATCAGTTCAGGGTTGGTTTTTAAGTCCTTATATCTAATGCATCTTTTTAAGCTGCTCAGGCTGTAGGGTATAGCTCTCATAAAAGCTCCATTTTTAAGGAGTGTCCGTTTCTGATGATAATTTTAATATGTTATTTTTAATTTAATCAATTAATTTATATGAAGCTATGAGCCACTAACCCTAACCACCTCCCTCACCACCGCCTCGTTCAACACCCCGCGCTTGGCTTCCACCACCGTGAGCCATTCGCGGGCGCGGGTGATGCCGGTGTACACCAGCTCGCGGGTCAGAATGGGGTTCAGCGTGGGCGGCAACAGCAGGGCGGTGTGCAAGAACTCCGAGCCTTGGGATTTGTGAACCGTCATCGCAAACACGGTTTCTACCGCATGCAGGCGGGAAGGCAGCACCCAGCGGATGGGCTTGTCGGTGTCGCTGGCGGCACTTGATGAAGGAAAGGCGACTCTTAATAATTTCTGCTGCGGGTTGCGCGGGTCGGGCACGGCCAGGGTGATGCCGATATCGCCGTTCATCAGTTTTAGGCCGTAGTCGTTTTGGGTAACCAGTACCGGGCGGCCCTCATACCAGCCTTTCTCCAAGGTGTAGTCACTGCCGTACAGCAGCTTTTCACGGCGCAGTGTGCTGGCAATGCGCTGGTTTAAGCCTTCTACCCCCCAGGGGCCTTTGCGCAGCGCGCACAGCAGTTGGAAGTGGCTGTAGGCGCTGAGCACCTCGCTGGCCCAGGCGTTATATATGGCTGGGTTCTCCTCGAAGGATTCCCCCCGTGGGCGCTGTGCTTGCATCACCTTGAGGTAGTGGCGGTAGCCCGTGGGCGGAGCGATGGGCTCGCCCTGGTGGTCGGTGCGGCCTTCGCCGTTGCCTGCAAAGCCGCTGGGACTGCCGTGAATCACCAGTTTGTCCAGCGCGGCGTCGTCACTCATCACCAAATGGTGAATATCCGGGTAGCCGTGGCGCAGCACGGCCGTGACCGCCTGCTGTTTTTCCCGTTCGCTTTGCGCATGGCCTGGCTGGTTAATGGCTTTCGCCAGCTGGCCGATGCCGCTGTGTTCATTGAAGCGGTGGCTAACCCGCAGCATGGTAATGGCCTGGTCCAGCGGTTGGCCTGCGGGGTCGATGAACTCCGCTGGCAGCGGTTGCCCGGTGGCCTGGGCCAGCCATTCGGCGGTGGCCGGGGTGTAGTGGGCGGCTTCCGCGCGGCGGCACAGGTCGCCGAGTACCGAACCGGCCTCTACCGAGGCGAGCTGGTCTTTGTCCCCCAGCAGTATGCACTGGGCATGGGCGGGCAGGGCGCTGAGGGTGGCGGCCATCATTTCGATATCCACCATCGAGGCTTCGTCGATCACCAGTACGTCCAGGGCCAGCGGGTTGGCGGCGCTGTGGCGGAAGTGGCGGGTGTCGGGGCGTGCGCCGAGTAGTCGATGCAGGGTGGTCACTTCTGTGGGGATGGTGGCTGATAGTTGTTCTGTGCTTGATAGTTGTTCTGTGGTTGATAGCTGTTCTGTGGCTGAATCGTCGCGAGCTGAAGCTCCCTCCCACAAGGCTCCCTCCCACAAAGTCCTCTCTAACACAGTTTCCTCACTCAAAGCTCCCTCCCACAAAGTCCTCTCCAACGCAGTTTCCTCACTCGAAGCTTCTGTCTGCTCGGCTCCTTTCAGCAACATAGTGAGGTCATTGAAGGGGAGTTTGGCGACTTGCCCGGCGATGGATTCGTTCAAGCGGGCGGCGGCTTTGCCGGTGGGGGCTGCCAGGCGGATGCGCAGCGGCTGGCTGGGGTGCTGGGCCAGTTGCAGGGTCTGCAGCAGGGCGAGCAGGCGCACCACGGTGGTGGTTTTGCCGCTGCCGGGGCCGCCGGTAATGATGCCGAAGCGGCTGCGTGCAGCCAGGGCGCAGGCGGTTTTTTGCCAGTCTAGGCCGTTGCTTTGCTTGAAAAGGATGTTCAGGGCTTGGGGGAGTAACTCAGGGTGACTGGCGTCACCCGTCGTCCAATGAATTGGCCTCCCACGTTGGCCTTCTGTGCTCGTGCTTTCTGTGTCGGTTGCTTCCAAGCGTGCGGCGATGTGTTGGTGCAGGCTTTGTTCGTACTGCCAGTAGCGGCGCAGGTAGAGCCGCGTGCTGGGGGTGCTGCTGGCTGAGTGAGTGGTCACTACGACCAGCGGCGTGTTGCCGGGGCCTTCGCTTGTCAGCAGCGGGTGGTGCAGGGCGGCTTGCCATTCGCTGAGCGTGAGCGTGGCCAGCACGTCGCTGGGTAGCGGCGGCGGGTCGGTGAGGTCGTCCCCTTCGGGGGGTAGCGAAAGGGCGAAATCTGGCGCGTTGAGCGTGGCGTTAATATCCAGGCACACGTGGCCGCGGCCTAGCTGGTGGCTGGCAAGTGCTGCCGCCAGTAGCAGCAGCGTGGGGGCGTCCGGGGCTTCACTGGCGAGAAAGCGCACCAGGGCGCGGTCTAAATCCCGCAGCCAGCCTCGCGCTACCCAGCGTTCACACAGGGCCAGCAGTTCCGGAGTGCTGCTGAGTGCCGGGTGGGCGCTGGCGGCTTCGCCGAACATATCGAAGGTGTGGCTATCGTGTTGGCGACTCATGCCGTGGCCTCCTGTTGGATGGCGTGTGGCTCGCCTGCAAACAGGCTATCCAGGGCTTCGATGAGTTCAACCGGAGCGGGTTCGCCCACCACGCCGCGCCCAGGGCTGCGGCTGCCGCGTAGAAATACCGTCATCGAGCCGCCCAAATGCTGGTGCGGGTCGTAATCCGGCAGTCGTGCTTTTAACAGCCGGTGCATGGCGAGTAAGTAGAGCGCGGCCTGTAGGTCGTAGCGTTTGGCCAGCAGCGCGTGGCGCAGGGCCTCGGGTTCGTAGGCGCTGTCGTTGGGGCCTAGGTAGTTCGATTTCCAGTCCAGCACGTAAAAGCGCCCCTGGTGCTCGAAGGCCAAGTCAATGAAGCCTTTCAGCATGCCGTTCAGGGTATCGGCATCCAGCGCGGGGCGCTCTACCCCTGGCAGTAAGTGCTTGCTCACCAGCGCATCGATGGCTTGGGTGTTCACCCGCTTGGCGGCAAACCAGAACTCTAGCTCTACTTGGTAGCTTTCCAGCTCATTCAGCGCCACGCTTTGCGGGGTGGGCGCGGCCAGCGGTAGCGGCGTGGTGAGCAGGGCGCTTAGCCAGCCCGCCAGCGGCTCTTGCCACGCCTGCCAGCCGCGTAGCTGCACCCGCCGCCACAGCATGTCGTTGAGCGCTTCTCTATCCTTTGCGGCAGCATCGAAACCTTGCTTGCCCGCCCACTCCAGCAGCCCGTGCAGGAAGGTGCCGGGGCCGGGGCCACGGGGGAATTTGTGCAGGTGATACGCTTCCGGTTGGGATCGTTCTTGAGATAGTTCTTGAGATAGTTCTTGAGATAGTTCTTGAGGTTCATCCAGCACTTCGAAGGCGGTGGCTTCCTGGGCGGTGGTGGGCTCCAGCGGTGGCAGCACCGGGGCGGTGAGCGTGCCGGAAAGCCGCAGCGCGGAGTAGCTGGCAATCCACCAGTGCTCTTTGGCCGGGCGCGTGGGCGTGCGGGCGTGGCCCAGGGCGCTGCTTTCCGCCACGGGCGTCACGCGATCAGCGGTGGGCTCGGGCGGCGTGCCGAGGTGGATGTCGCTGCCTTCCACCAGGGTATCGAGCGCCTTGGGGAGTGCATCGGGGGAAAGGGGGCTGCCACCGGTCAACAGATAGCCCAGCGCGCTGTTTTCCAGGCCTTTCAGCGGGGCCAGCCCCAGCCAGGTGGCGTGGCGGGCGCGGGTGAGCGCCACGTAGAGTTTGCGCAGGTCTTCCCCCAGCCGTTCGCGGTCGGCGGTGGCGAGTATCGCGTCATCCGCTTCTAGGCTGAGCTGTAGGTTGCCTTCGCTGTCGTGCCAGCGCAGCGGTACGTCGTCGGCTTTCACCGGCCGGTGGTTGGCGATGAAGGGCAGGAACACCAGCGGATACTCCAGCCCTTTGGATTTGTGGATGGTGACCACTTTGACCAAATCCGCGTCGCTCTCCAGGCGCAGTTTGTGGCTGTCGCCGTGGCTTTCCGGGTCGGCAATGGCGTCAAACAGAAAGCGAATCAGCGCGTGCTCGCCGTCCAGCTCGGCGCTGGCCTGTTGCAGCAGTTCGCCCAGATGCAGCAGGTCGGTGAGCAAGCGCTCACCCTCTTCGAACTCTGCCAGCAGCCGGGCGGGAATCTCGAAATCCACCATGATGCGGCGCACCAGCGGCAGCACGCCCTGGCGCTGCCACAGGCGGTGGTAGTGGCTGAACTGCTCTACCCGCTCTTCCCAGGCCAGCTCGTTTTGCTGCAGGTGGTCCAGCTCCGCTAAGCTTAGCCCCAGCACCGGCGTGGCCAGCGCGGCGCGCAGGTGCGCTTCGGCCTGGCGGGAGCTAGCCAGCGGCTCGGCGCAGGCGCGCAGCCAGCGCTCTACCTGGGCGGCCATGGGTGAGCTGAACACCTTGTCGTGGTCCGAAAGGTATACGCTCTTCACCCCTCGGCTGGCCAGCGCCTGACGAATGGCGCGGGCTTCCTGCAGGCCGTTCACCAGCACTGCCATATCGGAAGGTTTGAGCGGGGTGAGGGCGTCGTCGGTTTGAAAGCCGCTCTTGCCGTGTTGGCCTGCGTTGAGCAGTTCCGCCATGTACGAGGCGCAGCGTTCGGCCATCTCGGTCTGGTAGGCGGTTTTGGAGAGCGGCTCGTCGGCGGCGAGTGGCCAGAGCGTCATGGCGGGCAGCGGTTGGCCCTGGTGAATGAGCTGTTCGCTTCGGCCTTTGGCGTCTACCGGCAGAAACGGCAGCGGGTTGTCGCCGCCTTCTTCGCGGAACAGAAATGCCCCGGCCGGGTGCTCATCGGCGTAGCGGAAGCAGTGGTTCACCGCCTCTACCATGGCGCGGCTGGAGCGGTAGTTGGTGCCCAGCGTTACGTGGCGGCCTGCGGTATCTTCGCGGGCTTTTAAGTAGGTGAAAATATCCGCGCCGCGAAAGGCGTAAATGGCCTGCTTGGGGTCACCGATCAGCAGCATGGCGGCGTCTCTGCGGGGCTTGGCGACCTCATACACCGCGTTGAAAATGCGGTACTGGATGGGGTCGGTGTCCTGGAACTCGTCGATCAGCGCCACGGGGAACTGGCGCAGTATCTGCGCGGCCAGCGCCTCCTTGTTGGGGCCTTGCAGGGCGCGGTCCAGGTGGGTGAGCAGGTCGTTGGGGCCCATTTCGGCGCGGCGCTCCTGCTCCCGCTCCAGGCGCACTTTGCACCACTGCACGGCGTGAATCAGCAGGTCATTACGCGGCTCGGGCAGGGCGTTTAGCGCGGCGGGCAGCTCGGCCAGCGCTTCCCAGGCAGCCGGGCAAGGGGGCGCGCCCTCTTTCCATATCTCGGCCATGCCGTCTGGGGTAAGGCGTTTCCAGGCGGCATCGGTGAGTGCGGGGCGGGTGGCGTCGCTGTCGCACCACTCCCGCAGCGCGCCTAGCCAGTTGGCACGGCTTTTGGCGTTGAAGCTCTGGCCTTTGAAGGCTTTGCGTTTTGCGGCGTCTTCCAGTGCGGGCACTAGGTCATCTAGCCACGCAGGCCAGGGGGCTTTTAGCTCGGCTAGGCGTGCGCTGCGCTCGGCTTGGGCGGCGCTTAGGGTTTGCTCGGGGGCGGGGCGGGGGCTGCCTAGGGCCTCGCTTTCGGCCAGCAGTTTGCGCACCTGCCCGTGGAGCTGATCCGGCGATTTCCAGTAGCCGGTAATGCTGCCCAGCGCTTCGGCGTCCAGCGGGTAGTAGAAGGTGCGCCAGTAGTCGCGCACTACCTCCTGCTCCAACTCTTGCTGGTCGTTTTCCAAATTGAGCGAGAACAGGCTGCCGCTATCGAAGGCGTGCTCGCGCAACATGCGGTAGCACCAGCTATGAATAGTGGAAACGGCGGCTTCGTCCATCCACTCGGCAGCCAGCTCTAAGCGGCGGGCGCAGGCGGGCCACGTGGCCTCTGGGTATTGGCTGCGCAGTGCTAGAAGCAGTGAGTCTTCACCCTGATGACGAAACACCGCCGCCGCTTCCACCAGCCGGTGGCGGATACGTTCGCGCAGTTCTTGGGTGGCGGCGTTGGTAAACGTGACTACCAAAATTTCCGGCGGGGTGAGCGGGCGTACGAAAGCGGTGTCGTCTTCACTGTGCTGCCCGCCCAGCACCAAGCGCACATACAGCAGCGCAATGGTGAAGGTTTTCCCCGTGCCCGCGCTGGCTTCAATCAAACGGCTGCCGTGAAGCGGTAGCGTCAGCGGGTTCAGCGGGGCGGGCTGGCTCATTCTCATTCTCCGAACATCACGGCAGGCGGAAAGCAAAGCGCCTTTGGCGGGTAGCCAAAGGCACCGGCACTATATCGCGTTGCCAAGAGCTGGGCAAAAGAGCAAAGCAGCGTTAGAGGCTGGTTTGAAAGACTGTGTCGAATTCGTTAGAGAAGTCTTGGGTGGCGGGAAAAATGCCCAATTGTTCAGCACTCCATGTCACTAGTCTTTTTGAGGTAACAAGGAGAACGTCGGCAAGTTCGTTCAGCAAGTTAAAGTGCTCTGCTATTTGTGCATAGTGCGTCGAGTAATCATGAGCGGCAATATTGCGAATAGCGCGGCAGCGCTGCCAGTCACTGGTAGCGTCCACGACGCCCTGCTTTTCGAACAGCGAAAGGACTTTGAGAAAGCTGTCAGTAGACTCCCCTGCCAACAGAGCGCTGTGCCGCATAGCAGAAGCAATAGAGTCCTGTAGCTTGGCAAACCGCTCATTGATAGCGGCCAGTGTTTCAAAAAGGTCGACATCTTTTTTATGGTCGGCTAACCAATCACCGTCCAAAGGCCATGTGACTTTTTTGCGTGATTGATGAAGAAACCAAGCGCAGCGCTGAATGGCTTCAAGCAGCTGCGCCAGATAGCGCTGCTGTTCGCTAAGTACATCCTGGCTCATGCGGCTACCTCAAGCGTCATTGGCCGTGACTGGGCGAGTGCAATGGCTTGAAACGGAGTAGGTTCAGCTGTTGTGACGTAGGTCACGATATCGAACGGTAGCTGGAGGCGTTGTTCTAGCGCCATTTTGAGCTCAGCACAGGCGAGTAGCGGGATGGCGTTGGGGGATATAAGCAGCAGATCGACATCGCCGCCTCGCTTACTATCATCTAGCCGAGAGCCGAAAACATGCACTGCCACCGAAGGCCCCACAAACTCACGGACGCCTGACAGAATAAGCTCGCGCTGTGATTGCGAAAGACGCATGGAGTCCGCTCCTAGTGATAAACCGGTGTTTAAATGGTAGCACTCTACTCACGATAGCAGATAGCCGCTCTCCCACCTGCTAGCCATAGCAAACAGGGGTTAGGCTGTGAGGTATCGTCGCCAACTGGTAATCTAGCGGGCTAGCCGCTCTTGGCGATCTGTTGATGCTGGTGAAGGGATCTCATGCTGACCTCGCTTCTGGATAACGATTTTTACAAGATCACGATGCAGAATGCCGTGATTAAACGCTTCCCCTATGCCCATGCCCGCTACGCGTTTATCAATCGTGGCGAGCATGCGTTTCCTGAGGGCTTTGGTGAGGCGCTGCGCGGTGAAGTGGATCGCATGGCGACGCTGCGCTTGTCGGATGAAGAGAAGCGCTACCTGCAAACCACCTGCCCTTACCTAGACCCCACCTATCTCGATTTTCTGGCGGGCTTTCGTTACGACCCCAGCGAAGTGACGATCGAGCAGCAGGGCAGCGAGCTCTCGGTGGTGATGGAAGGCCCCTGGTACCGCACCATTTTGTGGGAAGTGCCGCTGATGGCGCTGATTAGCGAGCTTTGGTACCAACTGCGCGGCGTGAGCGTGTCGGAAGATGACGAAGCGCTCATCGAGCAGCGCACGCGAGAGAAAATCGAACTGTACCGCCAGCACGGGCTGAAGATTGCCGAGTTCGGCACCCGTCGGCGTTTCTCGTTTGCGGTGCACGACCGAGTCGTCAAAGCGCTGCGCCACTACGGCGGCGAGGCGTTTAGCGGCACCAGCAACGTGCTGCTGGCCATGCGCCACGGGGTGAAGCCCATCGGCACCCACGCCCATGAGTGGTTTATGTTCCACGGCGCTCGCTTTGGTTTCAAAATGGCCAACAGTTTGGCGCTGGAGCACTGGGTGGACGTGTACCGGGGGGATTTGGGTATCGCGCTGACCGATACCTTTACTACCCGCGCCTTTTTCGAGAGCTTCGATAAGAAGTTCGCCAAGCTGTTCGATGGCGTGCGCCACGATAGCGGCGACCCGATTGAATTTGCCGATGCCACCATTGCCCACTATCAGCGCCTGGGCATTAACCCGCTGAGCAAAACCATTATCTTCTCCGATGCCCTCACGCCTGAAAAAGTGGAGCGCATCCGCGCCTTCTGCCAAGGACGGATTGGCATGGCCTTTGGCATTGGCACCAACTTCACCAACGATATTGGCGTAGCGCCCATGAACATGGTGATCAAAATGGTCGAGGCCCGCCCTGAAGGTCAGGGCTGGCTGCCAGTGGTGAAGCTGTCCGATGTGCCCACTAAGAACACCGGCGACCCGGAGATGATTGCGTTGGCGAAGAAAGTGCTCAGTATGGGCAGCTCATAGCCGCTTGGCTTTACTCTTTTTTGCCTTTAACAGCGAAAAAGAGCGGGGCGTAGAGCGCTTCCACCAATGTGGCAAAGGTGTGCCCATTGGCTTGCTCGAAGAACAACCGCTCGAAGCGGGGCCACTGGTGGCTTAAATACGCGCTTTGGGCTACTTCACCGGTTTGGTAGCGGCCGCCTTCATAGGCGCTTTCGGCGGCGGCGTAGGCGTCGCTGTCTCGGCCTTTTTCTTGCGCCATATCTGGTGTGCCTTGCTTACTTAGCCAAGCAAACGCGGCTTGCGGTGCGAGCGGTAGCGGGGTTTCTAGGCCTGCTTGCCACGCGGCTAGCTGGGTTTCCAAGTGCTGGCGGGCGGTCTCGGCATCCACCGGCGCTAACGTGACATGACCCGCTTTGGAGAGTAGTTGCGTCGTCATCGGGCCATCTAGGTTGCCCGCTAGGTGCGCGACCCAAGGGCGCAGCAGGTGGCTCCAGCGGTACTGGCCGCGCCCGCTGCCTTGGCTAATCAGGCTGCTGCTGAGCAGCAGCAGGCGGCAGCGGTGGCCTGCTTCGTCCTGGCGCAGTTCGCCCAAGGGCTCTTCCAGCGTTATTCCGTGGGCTTGGAAGTGAATCATGGTGTCGGGCAGGGGATGCGGCCACGCGTCTAGCGCTTCTTCGTAGGCGTTGAAAAGCGTCTCCATGGGTTCAGCGAGTGCCGCGCGCATGCGTTCGCCGAACGCGCCCATGGCTAGCACGCCTTGGCCTTGAAAGCGCTCCAATGCTTCGTGCAATGCTTGCATACGCGGCTGGCCGTTATCCACCGCGTGGCGCTGGGCGGCAATCAGCTGGTCTTGGAGCTGCCAGTTTTGCAGGCCATCCAGGGCGAAGGGCTCGGCGTCCAGCTCGGCAATCGCTTCCTGCTCGAAATAGACCCCCAAGCGAGTATTAAAGAAGCTGCGCACCGGCTCGCGCAGAAAGCCGCCCAGTTGCCCAAGGGAAAGCGTGGTGGGGGCGTTTTCTGGCGGCGGCAGCGTGCGGCTCGCGGCGGTGGGCGTGCGCGGGGCGTGTACTTCCCGCCATTCGTGGGCATAGGTGAACAGTCGGTTTGTGGAGGGGGTGAAGTAGGCGCGACTGAACGGCTGCAGCGGGTGCTCGGTGGTGAGTGTTTCCAGCAGCGGCGCGCCGTTTTCCGTTTGCCAGCCGGCTTCCAAGTGGTCGCGCAGTTGGCCCACCAGCACCGAGGGTGGCAGCGGCGTATTGTCGATCTGGCTGCGGCCAACCCAGCTCACGTAGAGCTGGTCGCGGGCGGAGAGCAGCGCTTCCAGAAACAGGTAGCGGTCGTCTTCCCGGCGGGAGCGGTCGCCGGGGCGATAGTCGCTGCCCATCAGGTCGAAATCCAGCGGCGGCTGGGAGCGGGGGTACTCGCCGTCGTTCATGCCCAGTAGGCACACCCGCTTGAAGGGAATGGCGCGCATGGGCATCAGCGTGGCGAAGTTGACCGCTCCGGCCAAGAAGCGTTGGGAAAGGCTGTGCTCATCAATTTGCGCCAGCCAGTGCTCCCGCACCATGGAGAGCGGCAGCGGGTCGTTGAGTTCGGCTTCCCGGCTGCTTTCCAGCATCTGCTGCAAGCCGCTTTCCAGCTTGGTGAGCATGATGCTCTCTTGGGCGTCGTCGGTAAGAAAGAAGGTTTCCAGCAGTGCCCGCAGCCGCGCGACCCAGGTGGCGGCATCGGTGGGTTGGCAGAAGCTCTCCCAGGTGGCTTCGAGCTTTTCCAGCAATGTCGCCAGCGGCCCAGCCAAGCCCGCCTCCAGCCCGCCGATATCATCAAACGGTTCGATGCCTTGCCACGCGTGGCCGTCGCCCACGGTATAGCCCAGCAGCAGGCGGCGCAGGCCGAATGCCCAGGTGTTTTGGCTCAGCCCGCCGGGCAGTTCCAGCCGCTGGCGCTGCTTGGCGTTTAGCCCCCAGCGGATGCCCGCGCCTTCCATCCAGCGTTCCAGCACCGGCAGGTCACGCTCTTCTAGGCCGAAGCGCTGGCGCAGGGCGGGGACATCCAGCAGGTCGAGTAAATCGCTCACCGACAGGCGCAGCTCCGGCAGCCGTAGCAGTTTTTCCAGCGCGATCATCAGCGGCAGGCGGTGGCGGCTGGCCTGGTCGGAGAGCGTGTAGGGAATATGCCGCGGGTCGTCGGTGGGCAGTTGGCCAAATACCGCTTCGATGTGCGGGGCGTAGCGGTCGATATCCGGCACCATGACGATGATATCGCGCGGACGCAAGGCCGGGTCGGCGCTGAAGGCGGCCAGCAGCTGGTCGTGGAGAATCTCCACTTCCCGCTGGGGGCCGTGGGCGATATGAAACACGATGGAGTCATCGGAAGCGGGCAGGGCGGGCCAGTGGCCTTGCGTTTCCGCCACGGGGCGCAGCTCGCGAATATCGTCTTGCAACTGGCTGAGCAGGCAGTGGCGATCCTCGCCGCTGAACGGCTCGAACATATCGATGCGCAGTGCTTGCTGCTCGAATAGGGTTTGGTAGTTGCCTGCGTCGTCGTGCTCATCGAGCAGGCGCAGGTAGTCGCGGCCCTGCTTGCCCCAGGCGGCTAGCAGCGGCTGGGCGTGCAGGTGCAGGGCGTCATCGGCATCACCGGTGCCCAGTACATCCAGCGCTTCGGGCATGCCGGTTTTGCGCCGCTGGCGGTAGCGCTGGGCGCGCAGCAGGTCTTTGTGCTCAATGATATCCGCCCAGTAGAACTGGCAGGGGTTGTGAACGCACAGCACGATTTGGCAGCAGCGAGAGAGCGCCGCCAGCGCTTCCAGGGTTTGCTGGGGCAGCGATGAAATGCCGAAGATGATCAGCCGACGAGGCAGCCCCGGCGGGCAGTCTTGGCCCTCCAGGTGCTCGGTGGCCTTCAAGAAGCGCTGGTGAACTTGAGCGCGGCTGCTGTTCAGCCCGGTATCGCCTTGGGTGGCAGCCACATCGTCCTGCAAGATGCGCCATAGGGCGGGCTGCCAGCGCTGGTGCTCTTCTAGCGGGCGGTGCTCGCCTCGGGCGGTAATTAGCACATCGTGGCCGTTGGCCCAGGCGTCCAGCCAATCGGCGCGGTACACCTGGTACTGGTCAAACAGATCCGCCAGCCGCTCGGCCAGTTGGTAGTGCTTGCGCTGGTCGCGGTCGATTTCTAGAAACTGCGCCAGCGGCTCAAACACCGGCTGCCCGGCCAGGGTAGGCAGCAGGCGCAGCAGCCGCCATACCAAGCGCGACTTATCGAACGGCGAGGTTTCCGGCACGGCATCGGCATTTTGCGAAACGTGAGTGAGCACCGTGCGGTAGGCTTGCCATAGAAACCGCGCGGGCAGCATCACCTCTAGCGCCGCCGCAATGCCCGCGCCGCCATTCTTAGGGTCTTCCGCCAACGCCAGTTTTAGCCACTGCCCAATACCGTTGCTCTGCACCAGAATGGTTTCGTTCTCCAACGGCCCCAACGGCTGGCGGCGCATCCACTCCACCGCCAAACCGCGTAAATCTTCCAAGCGGTTAGCATGTACCACCA
>Ga0209128_1001518_pt1 | contig 15806 bp, 18 predicted proteins | sample ETNvirnome_6_100_FD_184072 | JGI IMG/M metagenome (GOLD analysis project Ga0209128, IMG submission 184072) | Marine viral communities from the Pacific Ocean - ETNP_6_100 (SPAdes) (version 2) | ecosystem: Environmental > Aquatic > Marine > Oceanic | place: Pacific Ocean | collected 2013-06-19 | reverse complement strand
AAACCAATAGGTAAGTGGGTCGCTGTCAAGACCGAGTTAAGGTCGGAAAAGACAACAGAAGCAGGAATCATATACAAAGAAGCAATTCAATCCAATTTATATACTTGGAGTGAGGTTGTATCTGTTGGAACAGATGTGGTAGAAGATGTTCAGCCAGGTGATAAGGTATATTGGAAGTTGGGGACAAATAAGGGCGCGCACTATGAAAATGGTGATGAGATTGTTGACTTAGTAAATGTAGATGATATAGAAGCAGTGGATAGAGATGAAACTGAGTGAATATTTAAATGCAATAAACCACTCAAAGAAACCTTTGATGGATACCGAGGATGAAACGGTAGAGAAAGAATATGCACCATTTGTAATAAATAGGTGTTTATCTTATTTTATTGATACAGTGTTATACTCTAATATAATGAATGAACATTCACACATATCATCCAAGATGCAGTTTGATTATCTTTCTAATTCTATCCGAAAACGGAAACGGTTTAGCAAGTGGCTAAAGAAAGAAATGACTGATGATGTTGCAATTATCAAAGAAATGTACAACTATTCTGATGCAAAAGCAAAGGAAGTTGCTGATTTACTAACACCCGAACAAATCAAAGAGATGGACGAATATCTTCATGGCCACGGTGTAAGGAAGTAAAACCATATATAATGGGCAAACTTACATTAAAAGAAAAGGATTATTATGGAACATGATGATGAAGATATTTTTCAAGGATTAGGTGTAGAGATAAAATTAAATTCTGAAGATGACTTTCTGAAAGTAAGGGAAACCCTTACCCGAATGGGAGTATCTTCAAGAAAAGAAAAGAAATTATACCAATCTTGCCATATCCTCCATAAGAGGGGAAGATATGCTATTATGCATTTCAAAGAACTTTTTGAACTAGATGGATTAGATTCAAACATATCAGATAATGACGTAGGCAGAAGGAACGCCATTGCAAAATTGCTTGATGAGTGGGGATTATTAAAGGTAATAGAAGAATTTGAAGATGATGAACCAATGGCAACAGTATCACAAATAAAAATTATTTCTTACAAAGACAAAGATGATTGGGAATTGATACCTAAATATCATATAGGAAATAGTTAAAATGAGGTTATATTATGAAAACAATGTTGATAAGTTTTTACAGTGATATAGAAGATAAAACTTACTATTCAGACAATGCAAATCGATTGCGAGAAGAATGCAAGTCATTGGATATTCAGTGTAGCATTCAGCACAAAGAATCTCTTGGGTCTTATCAATTGAATTGTCTTAGCAAACCACAATTTATATTAGATATGTTAGAAAGATTTAAACAGCCATTGTTGTGGATGGATGTGGATAGTCGATTACATAAAACACCAGATATATTCGACCATTTTGAAGATACGGATTTGGTTGTGGCAACTTCTAACGGTAAACTTAGCGGCATGAAAGCATCTCCATTATATTTTGGCAATACTGATGGTGCTAGAGAATTTATTGATGCATGGATAGGAACAACTAAAGATATAATTGAAAAAGATGTTGGTGTATTCGACCATGAGCCATTGTTTAGTTTAATTCCCATCTTTACGAAAAAAATGAACATCAAGTGGGTTGGTCCAGAATATTGTACATGGCCCGGGTATACAAATGAACGCACAATTGTTACTATGGGTCTTGCAGACTCTGAAACGAAAAAAGAGAATTTGCGTAACATGGGATTGCCAGAAGATTTAATAAATGCACAATCTAGGGGTGACATCGAATGAAAATTAAAGGTATAGGAATGCCGTTTAGTAGTCATCAATCATCGTGTTCCAATAGAACTCCAAAGAACTTTGAATGGACAACAGAAGAATTTGATATAGAAGTATGGTTGGATATGGCAATACCATCTGCAATTTATGTTCCTATTCCAAAGGGAAAGAAACGATATGCATGGTTTTGTGAGTCAAGAGCAATCGTACCACAATTAAGACGAGCATTTGAACAAGAAGATTTGTTGAATGATATTTTAGATTCTTATGATGCTATATTTACCTGCGACAAAATGCTTGTAGAAAAACACGACAAAGTTCATTTTTGCTTTGCGGGGAGTAATTTGCCATGGATTGACAAATATTCTATTCCAAACAAATCTAAAATGTTGTCTTTTATTTGTTCTAATAAATCGATGTGTGAAGGACACAGACTTCGGCATCAACTACATGAAAAGATAAAAACAACAACAAATAGAGATGTGCCAATCGATGTTTTTGGAGGTATAATAGGAACTTTATTTGGGTACGAACCGGGATGTCATATGAAGGGATATCCAGGAGATGCATGGCACGATAAATCAGAAGCACTAAATGATTATATGTTTTCTATTGTAATGGAGAATGATGTATATGACACATATTTCACGGAAAAATTAACAGATTGTTTTGCAACTGGCACGGTGCCAATTTATTATGGTTCAAGGTCTATTGGCGAATATTTTAACACAGATGGCATTATTTTTCTTGACGGCGACGCGGATGTAATGTATAATACAATATCGCAAGTAACTCCATCGATGTACTATAATAGGATGGATGCAATTAAGGATAATATGGAACGAGTAAAAAACATGCAACTTGCCGATGATATGTTGTATGACAAAATAAAGGAACTAGATTGAATTACATTACATTTACAACTTCTGGTTCTGTGGAACTTTGTAAAAATCTTCTTATGAGTTTACGAAAATTAAACATGGAAAAGGACTTTATTGTATATTGTTTAGATGAAGATTCTTTTGCTGAAATTAGTAAGTTTGAATGCAACTCTAAATTGTTTGATGTATCTGGTATTGGTGAGAAATTTCATGAATATGGCAGAGGAGATTTCAGAAGAGTTACAGAAGCAAAGATACAAATCATAATAAACGAATTAAAGGATAAAGATTCTTTGGTATATACTGACTGTGATGTGGTTTTTAGACACAACCCAACACCATTTATTGAACATTCTAACGAACAGGTAAAAGACAAAGAAGTTGATATTATTTTTGCATCAGACAATCCGTTTATGACAATATGTACTGGATTTATGCACATAAAGAATACAGAGAAGGTTCATGAATTGTTTAAAAAGTATTTTGAGTTAAGTCAAGAATATGGCAAACAGGGAAGTGAGTGCATGTACGACCAAGAAATTATATTTGAGATATTAACAAAACATGAGCCGTTTTTTAATGAACATGGAAGATTGGTATGGGGAATCTACCCAACAGAATTCGTAAAGAATGGCCACCTATATTGGAATGAAGCAGAAACAAGAACAGGAAATGAAGCGGTAGTTCATGTGAACTTTACGATAGGTGAAGAAAACAAGATAAATAGATTAAAGGACGCGAACCTTTGGTTTGTTGAAGAAAAGGAAATTATATCATGACACAAGCAACAACACATAATGCATATTACCTATTTGAAGATGGGGTTTTAGATTTTGATAGTCCAGTTGAGATACATGTTTCTCGGTTTGCAAACAACCAACAACCTGTAAACATGTCGGTTCGGGAGGCCTCTCACAGTAATTACGCAAGATATATTATCCCGTTTACCCACCCAGATGCATTCAAAGTTTATATAAACTGTAATGAACCTCTCACATCCCCGAACAGGGAATGCACAGAGGTGGTCATTGCAAACCACGACCAGTATGATTTAATCTTGACATCAGATGAAGAAATTTTACGGAACTGTAAAAATGCAGTATTGTTTCCATACGGAACAACATGGCTAAACAAAGGGCATATAAACCATCCAGACGGATTAGGTATCTATGACGAATCGGTAGATGAGTTGTGCGAAGACAAGAAGTTTGAAGTCAGTTTCCTTTGTTCTGTACCAAATAGAGACATTGAAGGGTATGATATTAGAAGATCGGTTTGGAACAATAGAGATAAAATTTCTATACCTAAATGTTTCTATACCAGTACACGCAATCCAGTATCATTCTCCTTGGATAAAGGTGATCTGCTACCAGATGACGACAAAAAGCATTTATTTAATTCACAGTACCATATTGTTATTGAAAGCAGTTGTGTGAAGAATTACTTCACAGAGAAACTCATTGATGCAATGCTCACCAAGACTGTGCCAATTTATTGGGGGTGTCCAAACATCGGTGAGTTCTTTGATATGAAAGGAATGATTGTAGTTGAAGGGGAAGGTGGTATCGCTCATGCATGCAACAACTTTATAGATGAATTTACTTATGATAGACTTTTACCAGTGGTCGAAGAAAATTATAAGAGGGCAAAACAATTTGCGAGGTCATTTGCGGTAAGGGTTAAAGAAGAAATAGATAGAAAAATGAATCCACCACCACCGAGCGGAAAACTTTTAACTATTGGTATTCTTTCTCTTAATGAAAGAAAAGAAGAACATCTTGATAGGTTATTGTCTCTAGTCACCATCCAAATGACCGAAAAAATGAAACAAGTTGTTGAAATAATGGTGAATGTAGATGATGGTGAAAAATCAGTGGGACAAAAACGAAACGAAATACTTGAAAATGCTAGTGGTAGATTTGTGTGTTTTGTTGATGACGATGATGGCATAGACAAAGAATATATTAAAACTATTGTAGATGTAATTGAAAGTAATGATGAATTGGATTGTATTGGGTTCGCTGGGATGTATTATGTAAACAACAACCCAAGGATGATATTCAAGCACGCTAATGTATATGGTGGCCACTATAAAGATTCGGCTGGTATACAACATAGGCCAATTAATCATTTGAATCCTGTTAGAACCGAAATTGCACAGAGGGTAGGATTTCCAGAAAAGAATTTTGGAGAGGACAGTGATTACTGCGACAGATTATTTGACACTGGACTATTAAAGAATGAAGTTATATTAGACAAAGTAATGTATCATTATTATTGGGCAAGTGAAGTAACAAGGACACATTAATGGGTAAAAAGATTATTAGTTTCAGTTTATGGGGCAATGAACCCATGTACACAATAGGCGCACTTAAAAACGCATCCCTCGCGAAGAAAATTTATCCAGATTGGATTTGTCGGTTTTATCTTGGAGATGATGTATCAGATGATATAGTTTCTAGGTTGCAATCTTTTGATAATACAGAAGTGATTATAATGCCGCATAAAGAAAATGATTGGCAGGGAATGTTCTGGAGATTTTATGCAGTAAGCAACGAAAACGATGTGGAGTATGTAATTTTTAGAGATACAGATTCTAGATTGACTATGAGGGAATATGAGGCAGTACTAGAGTGGCAAAATAGTGGAAAGTATTTTCATATTATGCGTGATCATCCATATCATACAGAAGCAATTATGGGCGGTATGTGGGGATGTAAACCAAAAGAATTAATTGAACGAATTAACGAGGAAATATATACGGAAGAAAGTGGCCTCGATAGTATATCCAATCTTAAAGGGGTTATAGATGATTGGTTAAAGCACGAAAATATGAATATAGAACACCAAAGGCACAACCACCTCGCACCAGAACAATTGAATCAAAAAGGAATAGATCAAATATTTCTTCGCAGTTTGGTATATCAAATGGTGTATGCTGATGCATTGATTCATGACAGTTATCCACAATATAATTGTTTTTCTGGTCGATTCGATTACCAATACAACCCAAACGCAAAGGAAAGTAATACTGGATTTCCAAGTCGCAGAGGCAACAATCAAATTGTATATACCGAACTCGATGACAAAGATTGGAATAATTTTGTCGGACAGGTGTATGATGAGAACGATGTTCCTGTTGAAGAATATGCCGAACTCTTAAAGCAAAGAGATTATTGCATTTACATGGATTGGGATAAAGCATGAAAAAAGTAATTAGTTTTAGTTTATGGGGCAAAGATGCATTTTATGTTGTCGGTGCTTTGGCGAATGCAGATATAGCAGAGAAAGAATGGAAGGAATGGATTTGCAGATTTTATATTTCTCCCACAGTTCCAAAAGAAGCAATAGACGATTTAAAGAAACGAGACAATGTAGAAGTTGTTCTTATGGATGAAGATGAATCTTGGAATGGAATGTTCTGGAGATTTCATCCCGCGTCAGACCAAGATGTTGATGTTTCCATTTATAGAGATACGGATTCTAGACTAAGCATTAGAGATAAGGCAGCGGTAGAAGAGTGGATTGCAAGTGATAGAGTAGTACATATAATGAGAGATAATTGTCAACATGGTTGGCCTATTTGTGGTGGAGCGTGGGGGCTAAAGAAAGGCGCTATTCCAGATATGGTGGAGATGATAAAGGATGCTCATATATGCTCAAGAGAAGAATGGAATAAACATGGTGTAGACCAAATATGGTTACAAGAACACATATATCCATATGTAAAACAAAATGCACTTGTTCATGATGATTGGTTTCCAAAAGGATATGTTGGTGAAGAAAAGCATCCGTTTCCAATTCCCAGACTTCGCGGAGAAGGTTGGTGGGAACAAGAATTTCCAGAATGGCACAGTGGAATTGAAGATGATTTTGAAAAATATCCTTGGGAAGAAGGCCATTGTTTTTTCAAATGTCCTGCTTGTGGGGAATATCACGACAATGATTATATTGGAAAAACTCAAATTCCATACGGAGAAGAAAAAATAAAATATGCTCATATAATAGAGGCTTGTCTTGCTTAAAAATTGTTTAAAATATATCAGATACGATAGCCCACATTCCATGGCGGATTTTGGTTTAGATTTTCCCGATGAAGAATATATTAATGTTCATGGACTAAATGCTAAAAGAAAATCATTAACATTTGATATTGAAGAAATTGTCGATGGTTCTATTGTCTTCGTAAAGTGGGATTTAACGAATAAGTTTTTGGAAGTTTTGCCAGATTTAAACCATCGGTGTGAATCTACAAACAGCAAATTTACATTATTGACAGGTAGGGGTGATAATTCTTTACCAGAACAAGTAGTAAATTATATTTTACAATTTCCGTGTATAAACAAATGGTTTAGATGTAATCCTATAAGTTATCATCCACAAATTGAATTTCTTCCTTGTGGATTCGGAGAAGTTGAACGGTCATATGGAAGACCAGAATTATTAGATTTATTTTATAATAAAACACCAAAAGAAAAAATAAACAAAGTATATGTTCCATATTTTGCCAATACACAATCTAATAGGGAGAAATTAATAACAGATTTTATAGAAAAACATAAAGACATGTGTGTGGTTGAAAATGAAAGGCTGGATGAAAATTCTTACTTTACTAAATTGTCTGAATATAAGTATTGTTTATCCCTGTGTGGTGGGGGATATGATGTTCATAGAAATTATGAATGTCTTCTAACATCTACTATTCCTGTTATGCAATATAGTCCTGTTAGAGATTATTATGATAAACTTGGAATATGTTTTGAGCCACTTGAAGATTTTCAAGGAAAAGCAGAATTTAAGGATGGTGATAAAGAAAAAGTATTGTATAATTATTGGTATGATAGAATAAAGGAATATTCAAATGTCTCAAGTTAATTTCCCAACAGAAGGACAAATAAATACAGACAGTAAACTCGCGAATTTTTTACGAGAATTTATTGCGGATAATAACATTACTAAAGTTCTTGAAACGGGAACTTGGAACGGTTGTGGTTCTACCAGAGTATTGTATGAATCATTGAAAGATGCAGATAATCCAAAATTGATTTCGTTTGAAACAGATAAGAGATATTTTCATCTTGCAAGTAGTTTATATACTGAGATTGATTGGATAGATATCATTCACGGTTCAATAATAACACCAGATGATTTTATTATTGCTGAAACTGGAGAACACCCCCTATGGCTCGCAGAAGATATTGCCAGATATAATACATGTGGTCATTTTGATGTTTTGGATTATGAATTTGAATTAGCATTCCTAGATTCTACGGAATTTGGAGGATTTGCAGAACTCAAGTTGGTAGAAAATTTATGTAAGTATGTTGTTTTAGATGACACAATGCCCCCCGAAACTCAGAAACATGATAGGAGTAGGGAGTATTGTTTAGAAAATCATAAGTGTATTATTGATGACCCCGATGACAGAAATGGTTGGGCAGTATTTGAAATGAAAGGCGATTAACAATGACTAATATATCAATAAAAATTTCAGTTGGAGAACTGATGGATAAAATTACAATTCTTGAATTAAAGATGAAGTATATAAAAGATGAAGAAAAAAGAAATAATATTTCTCATGAATTGGATTATTTAAAATCTATTTCTTCTGGTTTAGATGTTCCTTCTGATTTGATGGAGGCTTTGAAAGATGCTAATGAAAAAATTTGGATAGTGGAAGATAAGTTAAGAGAAAAAGAAAAGAATAATAAATTTGATGACGATTTTATATCATATGCAAGAACGGTTTATTATGTAAACGATGACAGAGCAGAGACTAAAAAACAAATAAATGTGTTGTTTGATTCGGAATTTATTGAGGAGAAATCACACACAGGAGATTATAAAAATGTCTGATTTATATATTCATCACCATTTAGGATTAGGAGACATGATTCATTGTAATGGCATGATTCGTAATCTTTTACGAGAGGGTGGCTTTGATAAAGTTTATATTTTCACTAAAATGTGTCACAGCAAATCTGTGGATTGGATGTATAGGGACGAAGATAGAATTGAAACCATACAGATTGATGAAAAGGGCGATGAAAGACAACAAGTAGATAACATTTTATCAAGAAGAATATTAGGGACAGATAATAAATTTTTACGAGTAGGTCATGAATTTTACAAAGAACATGGAAATGAAATTGGTCCTATGCCATGTGATATGCTATTTTATGAACAAATTGGATTACCATATTCTGTCAGGTTTGATGATTGTTATTGGGAGAGAGATTTAGAAGAAGAAGAACGAGTATATAGAAAGATGGCGCCAGAAGGAAAGGATTACATTTTTGTTCACGATGACCCAAACAGAGCAGAAGTTTCTGGGGGATTTGTAATTTCAGATGAAACTCTTAATAGTGATTTACATATAGTTAAAAATGATATGTCCGAATCTATTTTTCATTTCGGCAAGATGTTAGAAAATGCAAAAGAAGTTCATTGTATGGAAAGTTCTATTAGATGCATGATAGAGTTTTTAAAACCTAAACTTATAGAAAATAAAGTAAAATTATACATGCACAGTTTTAGGGGTGGACCATTTTATAATGAAGAACTGAACACATGGAATGGAACAAGTTTGCCGTGGACAATTGTGAGACCAAATGTTGTTGTCTGATAAAGTAAGACCATCCGCATCATACCCAACATATCCTCCATATCACGAAGGTAAATATTTGGAAGAATATTTCTTTGAATTTTATCAAAAGAATATTGATAGATTTGATAAACTTGATAGAAAATTTATTCCCATTTTTTGGACAAATTGTTATGTGAATGGGGTGCAAGATGGGTGGGGAAGTAGAATTGATATGAATTCTATGCAAAGAGAGATTAATACTTTAGACCCAAACGAACAATATTTTATAGTTTGTCAGCACGATGACGCACCAATGAATCCTATCCCTTCCAATACCGTTATATTCTCCGCGGGCGGAAATAAAACAGGAAATAATGTAATACCAATTCCTTTAATTTGTGGCCCTTTGCCAGAACAAGAAGAAAAAACTAAAACCCATCTTGCATCTTTTGTTGGTTCTGAAACTCATGGAATTAGAAATTCTCTGATAAAAGAAATGAAAGACAAACCAAACATTCATATTGTAAAAAAGGGGTGGGAGCAGGAAGTAAAAAACGACCAATTTACTGATTTTGTAGATTCATCATTAAAAAGTAAATATGTATTATGTCCGCGGGGATATGGCCCAACAAGTTTTAGACTCTATGAAGCAATGCAACTCAACGCTGTGCCAGTTTATATAAGTGACAGGTTTTGGCTACCATGGCAACATGAATTAAATTGGAATGATTTTTGTGTAATAATTACAGAAGATAATATTTCAAATTTAGATTCTATTTTAAAATCAATAGATGATGCTACATATAGTAGCATGAGAAATAAAATAAAAGAAGTGTATAAAAATTACTTTACACTAGAAGGAACTTGTAATAAAATATTAGAGTTCCTAGAGATTATAGAAGAAAAGAGAGATACATTATGAAGGCATTAGTAACAGGTGGCGCAGGATTCATAGGTTCAAATCTTGTAGATAGATTATTGAAAGACGGCCATGAAGTTCGTGTGGTAGACAACGAATCCACAGATGCTCATGAGAATTTTTATTGGAATGATTCTACTGATAATTTTAAGTGGGATATAGGAACTTCAGAAGATTGGGCAATGAAACTTCTGACAAGGGACATAGATGTTATATTTCATTTGGCAGCCGAAGCAAGAATCCAACCCGCAATCAAGAATCCCGTATTGACTACAAGAACCAATGTAGTAGGAACATGTAACATACTTCAGGCGGCAAGAGAGAATGGAGTAAAAAGAGTAGTATATTCTTCAACTTCTGCCGCATATGGATTGGCAAACAAACCACCTGTTACCGAAGACATGACAAAAGATTGTCTAAATGCATATTCAATTACAAAATGCACAGGAGAAGACCTGTGCAAGATGTTTTACGATATCTACGGATTAGAAACAGTTACATTCCGTTACTTTAATGTGTATGGTGAACGACAACCAACCAAAGGACAATATGCTCCAGTAATTGGATTGTTTCAAAAACAACATGCAGAAGGATTGCCAATGTCTATTGTTGGTGATGGAAAACAAACTAGAGATTTTACTTATGTTGGTGATGTCGTAGATGCAAATATTAAGGCATCGACTACAGAAAATCCAGATGCATATGGAGAAATATTTAACATAGGCACAGGAAATTCATATGACATGTTTGATTTAGTTAAAATGGTTGGAGGGGATGATGCAAAACATGAATTCATTCCTGAAAGATTAGCAGAGATTAGAGATTCTAAAGCAAACACAGACAAAGCAAAAAACATATTGGATTGGCAATACACAACTAAACTTGAAGATTGGATTACATCATGCAAGCAACAATTGGCGTAGTAGGGAATGGATTTGTAGGCAACGCAGTTGCTAAAGGATTTCAAGACAAACTTGAAGTTCGGGTGTATGATATTAATAAAAATATATCAACACATTCTTATATGGATGTATTAATGTCAGATTATATTTTTGTATGTCTACCAACACCTATGGTAAGTATAGAAGGTGGAAAATGTAATCTTTCTATATTAGAAGATTTCTTTGATGATATTCCTTCTACAATAGATGGAACTTTTGTCATTAAATCTACTGTACCTATAGGGACTACAAACAGATTCGCCAAAAAATATCCACATTTAAAAATTATTCACAATCCAGAATTTTTAACGGCGGCAAACGCAGAACATGATTTTATAAATTCGGATAGACATGTAATAGGCGGAAATGAACGAATCACCCACGGTTTGGAAAAACTATACGAACATTGTTTTTCAGACATTCCAGTTTATACCATGAAATCAAATGAATCAGAAGCAGTTAAGTATTTTGCGAATTGTTTTCTTGCGTCAAAAGTTATGATATTTAATGAGATGAAAATTCTTTGTGATAATATACCAAATGTAGATTATAGTAAAATTATAGAAGCAGTAATAGAAGATTCTAGAATAGGTTCAAGTCATACTTCTGTGCCTGGTCCAGATGGAGAATATGGATTCGGTGGAACTTGTTTTCCAAAAGATATAAATGCACTCATACATACTATGGAAGAAAACGGAATCGACCCGTTGGTTCTTAAATCTGTTTGGGAACAGAATAAGAAATATAGATTGAATTGGGATTGGGCAGAAAATACATCTGCTGTGATGAGTGAAAAAGCATGAAAAATAAAACACCAAAAGATAAAACAATTACACTTTGCATGATTGTGAAAAATGAAACCCACATCATTAAAGATTGTCTCAATTCGATGCTTCCATACATTGACAGGTATGACATCACAGATACGGGTTCAACAGACGGAACACCAGAACTCATTAAAGAATTCTTTGATGAGCATGGAGTGCCGGGTGAAGTATATCTTTCTGATTGGAAGGGGTTTGGTGACCATGGGGGTAAGATGGGAAGTCGTACAGAATCACTGAGAAATTGTGACGGCAAGGCCGATTATGCATGGGTGATTGATGCAGACGATTATGTTGCTGGTAATTTTGAATTTCCAGAAAATATGACACACGATTCTTATAGTTTGAGATTAGGCAGAGAAGATTTTACTTGGTGGAGAACACAAATATTTAAAACAGGAATTGAGTGGCAATACGTTGGTGTTCTTCATGAATATGCACAATGTGCCACAAAAGACCCTCCAGAAACCGAAAGATTGTTTGGTAATTATCATGTTACTGCAAGAACAGAAGGTGCAAGAAATGTGGGGATTACAACAGTAGAAAAATACACAAGAGATGCAGAGATGCTTAAAGAAGCATTAGAAGATGAACCAGATAATGTTAGATATCAGTTTTATCTTGCACAGTCATATTTCGACTCTCAACAATACGAAAAGTCATTGGAAGCATATTTAAAAAGAGCTGAAATGGGTGGTTGGGAAGAAGAGGCATTTTATTCTCTCTATCGTGCAGGGATGATTAAGGCACTTTTAGATTATCCTTGGCCAGAAATTCAACAACAATTCTTAGACGCGTATGATTTTAGGCCAATTCGTTCAGAACCACTGTATCAAATTGCACGAATATACAGACAAGTACATAAAAAACCACGACTTGCATATACTTTTGCAAGAATGGCATTGGAGATACCATACCCCAAAGAAGACATTTTGTTTATTGGGGAAGACATTTATAAATGGCAAATACTTGATGAAATCGCTGCAAATGCGTATTATGCGGGAAAACCCCATATGGGATATCATGCATGTAAAAGATTGATGGATGAAAACTTAGTTCCAGAACATAGTAAATCAAGGGTTTTAGATAATTTTAAACAATATGAACAGGTAGTTACACACATGCAGGCTCATGAAGCGCAAAAAGAAGTTGAAAGAAAAAGGCAAGAAATGGAAGAAAAAAAGATTGCTAAAGAAAATAAACAAAATGCTCCAAAAAAGGGAACAAAATGCAATCAACTTAAAAAAGGCAAGAAAAGGAAGAAAAGGAAATAGCATATATAGTATAAACAGGAGTATTTTCATATGACCGCACGACATGACATTAATGCAAATCAGGGTGAAACCCTGAATCTTCATATATTATATACCGATTCTAATGATAATGGTATCGATTTATCATCATACACAGCAGAAATGAAAGTAAAACGAACTTTTCTTGGAGATGGTTCTTTACTTTATCTGACTCAGGGTGGTGGAATTACCGCTGGTTTTACTGGTTCAACTGGTGGAATTACGGGTGGTATTTTCTTAAACATAGACGCTACAGGGGGAAGTCAAACAGGCGGCATTCGCATTATTGCAGGTTCAACAGCAACAAGTTATATTCCAGATGGCAGACACCATTACGATTTAGAAATCAAATATTCACCAACAGGAGAAACTACTAGAATTGTTGAGGGTAGATTTGAATGTGATGGAGAAACAACCAGATGAAAATTAAAATAACAGAAAACACTATTAAGAAAAAATCAGTAAGGAAATTAGCAGTGAAGAATTCTAATGCTAATTATTATCGAGTTCCGTCTATCACTTTGCAAAAGACTACTAAAACAAAAACACTCTTTATATGATATGGTACAATCTTTATGGCAATTAATTTTCCAGACAGCCCATCAATAAACGACACATACACTTACAACGATAAGACATGGAAGTGGAATAGTTCTGCATGGGAAAGAAGTGCCGCAACCGAAACAGGTAACACAGAAGGTAATACTGGTGAGGTTGCGTATTATGATGGTGTGGGTTCTATTATCAAAGGTGCTACTGCGTTTTATTATGACTCCACAAACTTAAAGGTAGGTATAGGAACTTCTGTTCCAGACCAGACACTAGGAGTTTCTGGAGATTTTTATGTTTCTGCCGGTGCAACATTTGGTGGAGATGTTAGTTTTCTTGGAAATGCAATAGTAGCAACGGGTGGATATCTACAATGGTCTGATGGTACAACTCAAGATACAAGAGAAAATATAACCTTTCTGTTGAATGGTGCTGCTTTAAGCCCAACAGATGAACCGCACCGAACCCTGGACCTTGTATCACCGGACCAGGATGAAATTATTCTCGCAACGATTGGGACGCCCCCCGACACCGCAAAATATACATTTGCTCTGGGCAACAATGTTCCGAAGTTGGACGAAGACAGCACATTTACCACCTATAATTTCTGCACTAGTGCATGGGGCGCATACAGATTTGCAGGTGGTTCCTCCATTGCTGAAGCAAATCTGGCATCCGTGGATGCGCCAACCTCAACTTATATGGGAATAACATCGGGTACGATAAATTATAAAATATTAGGAACTGACATTCTTGATATGGATACAGATATCCATGCATTTGTGGGAATCTCCGCAGATGCAGGTGCAACATTTGCAAATGACATCAATGTAAATGACCTAACTGTAGGAAAAGGTGGAGGAGATAGAGCAACCAACACCGCAGTTGGATATCAGTCACTCTTTTCCAACACAGAAGGTGATTTTAATGTAGCATCTGGATATCAGGCACTCTATTCCAACACAGAAGGTGATGGTAATGTTGCATCTGGATTTGAGGCACTCTATTACAACACAGAAGGTGACCAGAATGTAGCATCTGGATATAGGGCACTCTATCTCAACACAGAAGGTAGTTATAATGTTGCATATGGAGTTTGGGCACTCTATTCCAACACAGAAGGTGATGATAATGTAGCATATGGATATCAGGCACTCTATGGCAACACAGGTGGTGATGGTAATGTAGCAGTTGGATATCAGGCACTCTTTTCCAACACAGAAGGTTATCATAATGTTGCATCTGGATATAGGGCACTCTATAGCAACACAGAAGGTAATTATAATGTAGCAGTTGGAATTAGGGCACTCTATAGCAACACAGAAGGTGATGGTAATGTTGCATCTGGATTTGAGGCACTCAGGGACAATACAGAAGGTGGCCATAATGTAGCATTTGGAACTTCTGCACTCTATTCCAACACAGAAGGTAGTTATAATGTTGCATCTGGATATAGGGCACTCTATCTCAACACAGAAGGTGATAACAATGTAGCATCTGGAAGTTATGCACTCTATAACAACACAGAAGGTGATAATAATGTAGCATCTGGAAGTTATGCACTCTATAACAACACAGTGGGTGATGATAATGTTGCATCTGGACATTCGACAGGCCGGTCAATTCTCGGCTCAAACAATACTGCAATAGGGAAAGAGGCAGGATACGATAGATTTAACGACTATACAGGTTCTAATAACACATACATCGGATACAATGCACAACCTTCAAGTGCTACTGTGAACAATGAAATCGTATTGGGTGATTCTAATGTCACTTTGATTCATAGTGCGGCTGGAATGTCTATGGGTGGTGGTGCATTATTTGGTGGAAATGGTGGGGGTGGAATCACTTGCGATAATTTGAATGTAGGTGGATATTGGGCAGGAGAGCAAAGTGATTACGTTGGTATTGCAATTGACAATGGAACATCAGTCATAACAACAGGAAAGAAATCCCATCGTATTATTCCTTGGGATTGTGAAGTTGTAGAATGGACAATATCTTCTGCTGATAGTGGCAGAATTCAATGGGATATAAATTGGTGTACCTATGCAAATTGGCCATC
>Ga0209128_1001517_pt1 | contig 15809 bp, 30 predicted proteins | sample ETNvirnome_6_100_FD_184072 | JGI IMG/M metagenome (GOLD analysis project Ga0209128, IMG submission 184072) | Marine viral communities from the Pacific Ocean - ETNP_6_100 (SPAdes) (version 2) | ecosystem: Environmental > Aquatic > Marine > Oceanic | place: Pacific Ocean | collected 2013-06-19 | reverse complement strand
AATGCCTAGCGAGAAGCAAGTCCCCGGCGAGGCCATCAGTTCGGCCCGCGCTTGCTGCTCGTCGGCGGCGACGACGGCACGGGCACCGCTACGGGTGGCTCTGAGGCTACACCCGTGAACGTTTATTCCGACACCGCCGCGCAATCGCGGCAGTAAGGCGCTAGCATGGCAATCACAGGCGCTAATCTGCTCAAGGGGCTGTCGCGCTACACGGGCACCGAGATGTCCGTCATCGACCTCACGATGTCATCTAATGGCACCACAACGACGGTCGTAGACACCGAGCTTACGGGGTACGGGGATAACTACTTCCGTGGCTGGTGGATTCGCTCCACGGCATCGGGTGGTAGCAATCAGTACCTCTTCCGCCGCTGCACGGGCTTCACGGCATCCACGGGGACGCTGACGACGGTCGAGGTGTGGCCGTCCGTTCCGCAGTCTGCGGACACCTACGAGCTGCACCGCTTCAAGCCGGACAGCATGTTCTCCGCACTCGACGAGGCGGCAGACCGCGTCTACCCCGACCTCGCACAAATCGTCCTCAACGATACGGTGACGTGCGACGGCGTCTCCACGGCCTACGACATCCCCGAGGCCATTCGTCGCGGTCCGTCCACTGTGCTACTGGAAAGCCCGCACACATCTGACGTGCAGTGGAACTTCCTCGCAGACCCGCTCAGTGACTCCACCACGAACTACGCGGTATCCAACTTCACGCAGGCCACCTACGACCGCAGCGATGGCGACCTGCTCATCCCCAAGTACGACTCGGCGGCGATAGAACTCACTCTTGCTGCTTCCACAGCAGGTACGTGGCGGCAGGTCGTCGGCAGCATGGTCAACGACGTTACCGCTGCTAAGGCTGGCGGGCGGCGCATGACGGCTGGTGCGTGGGTGTACTCGCGGCTCGCGGACAAGATTGCCGTTGAGTTCGTGGATGACAACGGGCAGGTAGCCGTCTCGTCGCAGCACACCGGCACCGGTTGGGAACTGCTGACCGCTACAGGGAATGTGAGTGCCGACAACGCAACTACGCTGACATGGGGGCTGACAGCCGACAACGACTCCAGCGCGCTCAACGCCTTCGTCAACCGCACCTGGTTCTACTACGGCGAGTCCGACCGCATCACCAACGTCTACCACGGCGGCAAGCTCTCCAAGCGCATCGTCCGTGGTGACACGACGCAGGAGGTTCACTTCGAGTCTCCGCCCACGCGCGGCTATCAGCTTCGCTTCATCGGACGTGCGCCACTGTCCTCGCTGGGCACGGTCATCACAACGCAGGTGACGAACTCGATGGAGGTAGACTCCTTCAACGAACACCTGCTGTACGCCGAGGCTACCCGCATCCTCTTCCTGCGGTTGGGTCTGAATACCGACAACTTCCCCGCACTCGCTGCGAAGCTACAACTTGCTGACGCAGAGCGTACAAACCTCCGTAATCGGATGCGGACGAACCTGCCCATGACCACCGCCATCCGCTCGCCGTGGGCCAACTGAAGTGGTCCAAGACGGCCTGCTCCGCATCGGTGATGGGGACATCGCCATCGCGCACGACCAATCAGGGTCGGCTGTCACCAAGGCGTACAACCTCGGCAAAGACGAGAACGGCAAACTAGCCTACCGCGCAGGTATGACGCCCATGCTGTCTCCGCAGCAACGGTCAGCAGGCACCGACTTCTACGAGCAGATACCACCCGAGGTGGAAGTCCCGCTGGGGTTCCAGTCATGGATTGGCGGGGCGGGCTTCGAGGAAGTCGGCAGTACCGACCTCAACGCGCTTAAGACCTACAACTACTCGCAGGGTGTAGACCTCTCGTGGGGCGACCGCGCGTATCTGAGTCCGCTACTGACGGCAGGCGGTACGGTAGAGACGACGAACCCCAAGAAGTTCCTCTTCTCCGAGGAGCATGGCCTCTTCGCCGTCAACGACCGCTTCGTCTACGAGTGGACGGGTAGCGCGTGGACAGAGCGCCTTGACGTAGGCGCGGGCAACACCATCACCGACATCTTCGAGTACATCAACCGCACTGACGGGTACCTGCTTGTGGGTGTTACCGACGAATCTTACTACTGGTCTATCGACGGCGTGGCGTGGACTCAGGCCGAGGCTACTCCGGCTGTCCCGTCTTACCGCGCGACGGGGGGCGGTGGCAGCGTGTCCGCTGGAACGAGCCTCGTGCTTTCTGCCCCAGCAGGCCTCCAAGATGATGACATCCTTGTAGCGTCAATCTCCAGCGAGGGGCAGGGGGACGTTACGCTGCCCTCGGGCTGGAACCTGATCGTCAACAGTACAATCAACAGCCAGTCAACTATATTGGCATGGAAGCGAGCCGATACCGAGTCAGGTAACTACACCTTCACGATGCCCAGTTCCACTACTGCCGTGGGGGCCATCTCCGCCTTCCAGAACGCTACTACATCAGGCTCCCCGTTCGACTCTAGCATGGGGGCTGACACCACGGATGCCAGCGGCACGGACCACATCGCCCCTGCGGTAACCACCCTCGGGGCTAACCGACTCATCATCGGAGTGTGGCACGGCCTCGATACAGCCAGCATTACGTGGGGCGCATCGATTGCAGGCATGACGCATCGAGTGCAGGGAAACAACGGCGATACATCAGTGATGATGGCTGACGGAGGTCAAGCTACGGCTGGAACCACCGGCACCTTCCTAGCCACCACGGACGCGTCCGTCCTGACCAACCAGCGCCTACTTATTCTCAAGCCCAACGAGGTTACAGGAGCAACAGACGTGTCTCGCTTCGGCATTCGTGGCTCCGATAGCGGTGATCCCGTGCTGTGGGCATTGAATAGCGTCGGAGACATCCGTAGCTCCGTGGCCCCTATTGTGCCGACGTGGTCCGCCGCTGACGCCACGCAAGTAGGGCAGGCATCCACCGCTATCACGGGGATGCAGCAGATTGACAACACGTTCTACGTCTTCCGCGAGAACGAAATCATCTCCTACGACGGGACTACCGTCAGTACCGTCTTCGCATCACCGACGTTCAGGATTCCTACGGGGGCAGGTAGGCCGTTCCTATGGGTAGACGGACACATCTACTTCACCTACAACTCGACGCTGTACCAGTTCAAGCAACTCAACAACGAGATCACCGCCATCTGGCCCCCCGCAGCAGGGAACGGGGAACTGAACGGCACCATCACCGCCATCACAGGCGACGACCGCTCGCTGTTTTTCGCCGTCAAGAACGTCGCGGGCAACACCTACCTCATGAAGGGCGACCCCCGTAGGCCGATTACCGTGGATACAGAACTCGTGTTCCCGTTCCATACGATGGCCTATCGTGGAGCGAGTGACAGCAATGCGCTCCTCGTGGCTCCTGCGGATGCGGATGCGTTGTCATCGACTAACCCGCAACTCGTGTTCGGTGACGGTACATCAGCGGACTACTTCATTCTTCCCCGTGACGGGATGCGCCCCGAGGATGACAGCAACGTCACCTTCGATACGACCGCAGATAGGTTTGTCTTCGGGTCGTTCGTGGACTTCGGTGCGCGCACGTTCCCCAAGTACCTGAACCGTGGCATCGTCATCGGGGACGATATGGATGCCAACGACACGATTGAGTTGCAGTACCAGGAGCCGGGTGGTGCCGCCACCACCATTGTCACCGCTAACTCCGGTGAGCAGGCCGAGGGCACGCTATCCACCGAAATCAAGTTCCAGTCCGTGCGCTACAAGGGCATCCTCAACAACGGCGCATCCTCGACTACGCCCATCCTGCAAGGCTTCTCCCTGCACGCCACCCCCGACCCGCCCCGTAAACTGATGTGGGTATTCAGCGTGCAGATTGACACGGCGGGCATCAACTCTGCCGGTATGCAACAAACTTCCGGTGACGCGAAGGAACTGCACGACCACCTGATGAACTCCCGCAACGAGTACGTCACCTTCACCGACCTCTACGGCACGGACAACACCGTCAAGGTACTGGACGTTACGGGGGTATCTGCCGGACGTGACGGCATCGGGACATCTGAGACACTGACCGTAACCTGCGTGGAGATTTAGCGAATGTGGCTTGACGACCCCTGCCCCGTACAGCGCAAACTTGCCGGTCAGGACAACCCGCCCATCCTCGCTGCCCATCACCGCGTTGAGCGTATCACCGCCGAGGTATTCCACTGTGTATACTGCGGGCAGGAGACGAGCAGCGTGGAGAAACGTTCATGGGGACTAAGGAACGCGAAGCTATGAGCCTTGCAGAAGTCGCCGTCCTCGTGTCCCCCATCGCTGTCATCGCAGGCATCGGGCTAGCCGCTCTCAACTGGATACTCAAGGTGCAGATGAAGCAGGTTATCAAAGATGAACTCCGCAACAGTGACGGCCAGCCGCTGCCAGTGCGCGTAGAGCACGTAGGCGACCACGTCAAGCGCCTCGCCAACGACTTCGCCAACCATCGACACACGGGCACGGGTACAGTAGTAGCGCCCATCGAAGGTAGCGATGGTGACTGATGGAGGTCACGAATCTCGCCGTCCCCGCACACACCCGCAGACCGCGTCGCTATAACCCCTCTCTCATCATCGTCCACGCTACCCGTGGTCACACACACCTAGACCTTCAGGACGAATCAGCAATCAACTGGTTCCAGAACTCCCCCGACAGGGGCGGGTGGGGGTCTACTGCTGATGCGCTCGTGTCGTCTAGCGGGCAGCTTTACACCTTTGGGGACATCCACAACAAGCACTCTGCGTGGTCTGCGGGATACGGCGCACGCGGCCCATTGTTCGAGTACGGGGCGGATGAGTTAGGGTTCAGCGTCGAGTTCCCACAACCCAACGGCAGCGTCGAGTTCACCGATGAGTCCCTGCTGGCGGGGGCGTGGCTCTGTCGTCAACTCACAGACCAATACGACATCCCCATCGTCAAGATATCCAACTGGTCACAGCGCCGTGACAGCGCCGTACCGGAGGGCTTCCTCGGGCACGAGGACACGGCCAACGGGGTTCGTAGCGGGAAGACCGACCCTGGCTCACTGTTCCCGTGGCCTCGCTTCCTCCAGATGGTGCGCGACGCCGAGGTGCCGCCGCTGTCATCGGCACAGCACGCCAAGCTGTACACGGCGCTCCATTTGGGGAGATACCCCGGCGTCCACGTAAAATGGGGGCGGCTTTACAGGCGCGAAGACGGCTGGTACTCTCGGGAAGTGCTCACTAAGGGCATCGACTGAGGGGGCGCTCGGGTTTGACAGCGGCGAAAAGCCTTGAACGGGCACTCCGCTGGACGGTGGTTCGACTCCACCCGCCTCCACCACATCACTGAGGGGGACTTGACAAATGATTACTCGTTATGTCTAAATACACGTATGAATCCGCGTTGGTTGCTTTGCATATCGCAACCATCGTCATCGCTGTGTTCAGTATCCCGCTCCATCTAGAGCGGGCGATGCAGCACAGTAGGTGGGCAAAGAGAGCATGGAATAGACGATGAACCGCACCATCCGCAAGGCCGCAGTAGAGCTACTGCCCGCCATCGCAGTAACCGTTATCGGCTACTTGCTGGACAACGCCGCTGAGGTGGGGCTATCCACGTCGGCGGTGTGGGCGCTGTTGCAAGCGCGCAGGGTACTCCGCGACGTAGCGAACGGTCAGCCTAGATAGTCGCATCTCGGGCAGAAGTGGGCAGCAAGCCCGTCCCGAAGGACCGTACTTGCCGTAGTGCGGTGTGCATCAATGAAGACCAACCGATGCCGACGATAATGTGGACAACGCGCGGCATCCGCTGTGCTGTTTGCGGGGAGGGCTACTATTCGTGAGGGCGTATCTAGCTTCAAGATACAGCAGAATCGACGAACTCAACGCCTACCGCGTTGACCTAGTGGCACGAGGGCATCACGTCACCGCACGCTGGCTAAACGGCGAGCACCGCGCATCAGAGAACGATACGTCAATGTGGGGTGAGTTCGCGATGGACGACCTCATTGACATAGAGCTGTCGGAGACGCTTATCCACTTCGCAGAGGAGCCGCGCGAGGTCAACACCCGTGGCGGGCGCTTCGTGGAAGTTGGCTACGCCATTGGTCGCGGGAAGCGCATCATCAACGTGGGGCCAGCGGAGAACGTCTTCCTCGCGCACCCTGATGTTGAGTGCTACGAAACGTGGGCAGAGGTTTTGGAGGCGCTGTAATGACGGTGCGCCCATGCGCTCAGTGCGGCGAGGACTTCGAGGCACGCAACGCAGCATCCAAGTATTGCGGCCACCGCTGCTCACTAGACGCCTCCAACGCTCGTAGGCGTATCGACACGCCACCTGAGTCCGAGTGCGAGAACTGCGGCGAGACGTTCCAGCCGCACATGCCTGACCAGAAGTGTTGCAGTAGCAAGTGCTCGCAGCAACTAACGAACAACAGCCGCTACACTCCAGCCATGACGCGGCGGTGTCGGAACATGCGCTGTCCTGAGCGGTTCGTCCCCGTCAACCCACAGCATTGGTATCACGAACCTGCGTGCGCCACCGTACCCGCTGAAGACAAGTGGGGCGTTGATGACATCCTGCGCGAAGAAGGTTCCCTGACACCGGAGTCAAGTCACTTCGAGATGGCTAAGGCTGCGTTCGGACAGAAGAACCAGGCGCTGCGCAAAGTCACGCAACTCTCATCGCTGCGTGAATACCTCACCAGCGAGATTCGTAGTTTCCACGACGAGAACCCGCAGTACCGATACCCACAGGTTCCCAGACCCCCCAAGCAGAAGCTCAAGAAGGGGCCACGCGAGGTGCTGTTGCAACTCTCCGACTGGCAAATTGGGAAGTGGGAAGAAGGGTTTGGCGTCGAGGGGACGCTGAGGCGCGTCGAGCAAATCAAGGCGTCTACCGCAGCCATCGTGCAGCGACAGATGGATGCAGGCTACCCCATCCGCAAGATTACCGTCTCCTTTGGCGGGGACATGATTGAGGGTTGCTACATCTATCGAGGGCAGAACGTCACCGGCCTTGACAAGACCAGCAACACCCATCGCCTCACCACGCAGGTCCGCACAGCCGCTAACGAGATGGCTGACATGGCTGCGTTCTGCGCCACGCTCGTAGACAGCGTTGACGTGCAGTTAGTGGGCGGCAACCACGGCAGGCCCAACGGCCCTAACGATTACGCTGACCCCGAGGACAACTTTGACGTGATGGCGGGGTGGTGGGCGGCAGACCTCACAGCCAACAACAAGCGCATTACGTGGACGTGCCACGAGAATTGGTGGGGTGGCTTCGAGGTGATGGGGCACCCCGTTGTCTCGTTCCACGGCGACCAATGGACAGGCAAGTCAGATCGCCTAGAGGTGCTGCTGCCGCAGTGGATAGCGAACGGCGAGTTCGACGCACAGCCCGCCATTGTGCTGACGCACCACCGCCACTCCGAGTGGACCGCAGACGTTGCCAGTGCCTCCGTGTACCAGAACGGCACCATCGACGGCGGGAGTAAGTGGTACACCACCAAGTACGGCAGGCGCTCCCGCCCGCACCAGCGCATCCTCGTGGTCTCTGAATCGCACGCACCCGAGGCAGACTTCCCAATTCACTTTCCCGCCCACGACTAGACACCCGATACCCCCCGTGGGTATAATCCCCGCCATGAAACCCCTCCTCGCCTCCCTCGCACTGACCCTCGCCCTAGTTACCGGCATCCTCGCCGGTGGCGCAATCGTCTACGTGACGCATACCGAACCTGAAGTCCGCATCACCGCACAGTCCGTCGTCCACCAGGTATCGTCTGGTGTATGGTGTGCGTCCACGCTCTTTGGCGTCACGTCTGGTGGCGTGGATGCTGCTCTCCCGCTCTGGTGCGGGCCGGAGCAGAACTTCGATGACTTCATGGGCGATTGGCTAGACTGATGCCTAGTACACACCTCCGACACGACGCTGACCATGAATGGAGCGAGTGGAAGCCGTGGCCGGGAGTCGAGCGATACTCGTGGAAGAAGTTCCCTGGCAGTGACTTGCGGGTGTTGGGTTGGGATACTACCCGCCACTGCATCATCGAAGAGTGCCGTGCAAAGCGGATGAAGTGGGTTGAGTACGACTAATGAACAGACCCGGCTGGCGTCGTGACAAGTCGCCAGTGATGTTGCCCGACCTCCCGCTCCGTACGGATCCGTTCTCCGAGGGCGTCATCCTTGCCTCCTGCATCTACTGCGACTATCGTCTTATCGAAGAGGCTTATGGACGCGCTGACGGAAGTCGAGCTACCAAGTTAACGTGCAACGGGGTTGGTGCGTGCGGGCAAACCTACAGTGTGGAGAATGTATGACCACTGACGCACCACCACCGCTGCCTATTTTCCTCAAAGAGCATCTACGGATTTTCTATGAGTACGGCCATGAGCCGCTTCCTTGCCCAGAGTGCGGCGGTACCTTAGACGAAATCGAACACCCCGAGGCCACCGAGTACGCCTGCCGTGACTGCACCCAGCGATTCGTGGTACTGAGTAACTGGGATGAGGTGCGCCATAACGGGGATTCCCCCGCCTGATGTAACGCCTCGGGGGGGCGCATTCCCCGATGTCGGTGACGCCCGCCCCACTCGGCGGGCGTTGTTGTGTCCGCGCTTGACAGACGTTTTTGCTTACGATAAGGTGCTCCACATGGACAACAAAACGAGGGTATCGCGCCACTGCAAGGCATGCGGGCACGACTGGTTGGCACGGAAGCCCGAGCCACCACGTCGTTGCCCAAGGTGCCAAGTGACGATGGAGGGATAACGATGAAGATGACGCCAATGACACTTGAGGATTTTGAGAAGCGCGGAAGCAAGGCACATATGGGCAAGGCAGCCAAGTTCCTTTTGGGCCTTGAGCCATTAACCCCGACCGTGGCAGACTTCTCCTCACCCAGTCTTAGTACACGCAGAGGCTCTTTGAATAGTCAGTGGAACGGTACTGGGGCAGCAGTGGCCGTGAAGCCCGTCAAGGGGGGCAGTATCCGCACGGCAACCATCGATGACGATCTCTACGTCGTCTGGTACCCCGAGGTCAAATGACCAACATCACGAACATCTGTTGGGACTGCGAGGGGCGCATCGACGGCGGCGCGCTCTGCGCTGCCTGCCAGCGGCACCGCGAAGCCGAGCACCGTCCCGCGCTGTACTGGGTACCGTCTGTCGAGGGGCAACTAGCCCCCGCCGAGGGTGACGAGTACGTGTGGTGCCACGGGGCGGGGCCGAGCGGCATCGACGCGGAGCGTCTGCCGATGGAGCCAGCGGAACGCCTGGTGCGTCCCCGCAAACGCCCAAAGGGGCGGAACACCAACAAGTCCACGGGCGGATGGAAGGCAGCATGAACTGTGCATGGGTATCCGGCTGGAAGGCTGGGTACGGCTGGCGTCACCAATGCGTGCGTAACAACGGGCACGTCGGTAGCCACTCATACCGTCGCTGTAAGGAGGGTCACTGTGAACGAGGGGGCTAGTAACGCAGAGATTTGGCACGGAGCACAAGAGATGCTAGCCACGCAACGCTCTGAACTGCTACGGCAGACAGACCACGGCGAACACTTCTGCGGCGGGCTTATCGCCTACGACCCCGACCACGATGTCCACTCATGCACGGGTATGTGCGGTGATGTTGACCTCGTAATCGAGGAGTGCGACACCTGCGAGCAGGAACGATGAAGTGCCCCGTTTGCGGGGAGTACAAACCCGTCAGCGGCATCATCAAGTTTGGCCGTTGCTGGCGATGTAATGAGGAGGACGTATGACACTCGAAGGACACGGTTTGATAGCGATGGGGGCGGTGGCGGTTGTCATCCTCTCCGTCTTTGTAGGAGCGCATATATGACGGAACCAGGTATCGAACTACACTTCGCAGACTACGGGGCGGCAAAGGTCTTCGTGGCCCGCACCGGCGACGCAAAGGCAGACCTCGAAGATGGGCTACAGAGCCTCGGCGTCCTCAGCGGACTGCTTGGGCTGACCGGCGACCAGAAGGTCGCTATGCGCGCCCGAATGGTCGAAGCAGTAACTGCCCCCTTTGGACGACAGCAAGCGCCGTCAGCGCCCGCACAGGCCCGCTCAGGCGGTTCTGGTGGCGAGCCGCGTAAGGGCACGGCGCTGTTCTGCGCCAAGCACCCGTGGGTGCAAGTGCTGGAGACGAAGGCTGAGTGGCAGGAAATGAACGACGAGGGTCTGCCAGACAAGTTCTTCTGCCCCGGCGACCAGAACAAGACGGAGAAGGGCACGCACGGCCTCTACCGCCGCCAAACCGTGACGGTTAAGGGCGAGGAAATCCCCGAGCGCGACGTAGACGACGATGTGCCACCGATGGAGCAGGAGTTGGCGGGCCTCGCGGAATCCGAAGACCCGCCGCCGCCGTTCTGAGAGGCAGTGCTGCGGGAACGCGGCATCATTGAGTGAAGCGTCATCGACCCATCAGCAGGGGAACCGATGTAGGGGCACCAGCCGGATTTTGACCAAATTAGGCAGGAGCTTCACCGTCACATGCTTCGGTTTCCCTAGTGGTGGCGTCGATGACGCATCCCATAGCGGAAACGTATAGGAGGTAGAGAGTGGAGATCAACAGGGTGTGGGCGATGCCTAACAGGTGGACGTTCTCGATACCGCCCATTGCAGCACTGTTGGAACGGTATGATGTGGGTGATGGATGGGCGGACCCATTTGCTGGCAAAAGCAACCTTTGCGCCCACACCAACGACATGAACGACGATATGCCCGCATCTAGCCACCTTGACGCGGTGGAGTTCATCAAAGGGTTCGCATCCAACTCACTAGATGGCATTGTGCTTGACCCCCCGTACAGCCTCCATCAGAGCCAAGTGACGTACCAAGGCTACGGCGAGCGTCGCGTGATTGCGTTAACGCCTGTCTACGACAACGCAGCAAGGGCTGTGCGGAATGGCGGGCACATCATCTCATTCGGCTTTGGCTCGAACGGAGTTAGTAAGAAACGGGGCGCTGAGATAGTGGAAGTGTTACTAGTCGCCCACGGCGGACACCACAACGACACAATCGTCACCGTCGAGCGCATGAATCAGCACGTTTCAGAATGAAACGTCACAAGAAGGACTGCAAGGGTGCCCACTACTGGAATCTCCTGCCGCCCGATGGTGGCCCGGAGGTGGCGGGCGTCTGTCGTGGATGCCACGAGGTAAAGATGTTCCCCACGGGCTACCACGGCAACGAGGGCTTCCGCAACAACATGACGCTGAACAGCAATCCCGAAGCGACGTAGATAGGGATGAAGCGTAGCCCGATGAACCGCGCCACCGAGGGCGCTATCGCGTGGGCGCGCAAGCGCAAGAAGGCGCTGAAACCAAAGAGCAACAAGCGGAGGAAGTTTTATGCCGAGACCTATCTACCTTTCCGAAGGCAGTATCTCGAAACTCACGGACGGTGTGAGATCGCTGCTGAAGGATGCACTGGCAAATCGATCGATCTCCACCATATCCGTAGTCGTGGACGATCAGGTCGAGACGCGGACCTCGCCGCCACGGCCAACGTCAAGGCCACCTGCCGAGGATGTCACGATTACGTTGAGAGTCACCGAGAGTGGGCGGTCGAGCAAGGATTCCTGAAGCCCGCACGCACCGACGAAGAACGGAGGAGCAACTGATGTGCCCGCACTCTATGACAAAAACGATGACGGCAGTCAACTGGCACAGGGCCAAACAGCGCAACGCGACCGTCATGGTCTGCGCTTGCTGTGCGGGACCCGCTCCTGTAGAGTTGCTGCCGGTTACAACGGGCGGGAGCTATGGAGTCGGGCAGTGGTGCAAGGTGTGCCACACGGAGGAGGAACGATGACTGGGGACGAATTCTTCAACGAGGAACGGCGTAACGACCCTGACGCTGTGAAGGACGAAACGCGAGCGGGCCACACCATCCGCGAGGTGGAGTCCCAGGACGGCTACCGCTACCTTGTGGCGGAGCACGACCCCGTCACGGAATGGATGCACCCGCGTAACGCACGCAAGAACATCGCCGCCTGCATCAGCGAGAAGACAGTGGAGGGCTGCCCCGTGCAGCCGATGGGTGATCTCTTTGGGAAGTTCAAATGACCTGCGACCACTGCGCGACATACGGCTTCGTGGGGCGCGTCATCACTAACCTAGAGGGCGACGAACTCTGCATCAACTGCGGGCGTCATCAGAAACTCGCTGACGAAGCGGCGGCATCGTGGGCGACGTACAACGCACAGACGGAGTCCATGCTGAGTCGCGGCAAGACGCGGCGGAAAGAGGTGCGCCATGCTTGACCGAGCAGACGAAGAATGACCACTGACGCGCCACAACTCGCTTCCGTGCTGGCAGAGACGGCGATGATAGCCGCCATCTACATCAACCGCATGGTGCCGGAACAGATCCACGAAACCGACTTTGATGACGTGTGGTGCCGTGATGCGTTCCGCGCTGCCGTTAATGCTGAGTCCATCGACGCACCCGCCGCTGAGGTGTGGCTGCGACAGGAGGGTATCTTCGACCACGACGCTATCGTCGATTGGCTGAAGCAGAAAGCAGATGAGTGGTACCCACTGGCGAAGGGCGACGACGAGCAGATGGCTCGCATCATCATCAACCGCTACGCCAAAGCCGTCCTCGACTGGAAGGTGATGCGCATCAAGTACGCCCAGATGCAGGCATTGGCCGCTGATGTATTCCCCGCCCCACGTACAGAAGCGACGGAGACCCCTCTAGGAGCCGTTTCTACGCCTGAAACAACGAAAGTAGACCCGAAGTACAGGGGGAAGATGTAAGTGGAGCCACAGCCCGCAGACAACGGGGTGGTTGAGAGCCACAAGGCGGTTGGTGGCGATGTCGTCATCTTCCGCGCCGAGGAGGTGCGCCGCACAAAGACGGGCGTCCATGCGTTGGTGACGCTGGGGTTCAATGGCATCCCCATCACCGCTGACGAGTTCAACGTCAAGCGCGACAAAGACCGGATGCACCTCGCGGGGCGGATGTACGTCAAGGCCACCGAGGGCTTGGCGAAAGAGTACCCGAAGGACCAACTCGCCCACGACCTCATGCTGTTCTGTCTCGGTGACGCTGAGACGGAGGGCATCTGGCAGCGGTTCGTCGGCTCGCAGGGCACGGAGCCGATGAACGGCGACACCGACCCGAGTCCCGTCAGTTACCTGCTCAAGCCATACGTCGTTGAGGATGGAGGCACATTCCTCTTCGGGAAGCCAAAAGCAGCCAAGTCCTATACAGCCTTGCTGTGGGCTGTTAGTGTAGACGCCGGTATCGACAAGTTCTGGGAGGTCAAGCAGACCAAAGTGGTGCTCATCAACCTTGAGCGCAGCGCCAAGAGCATGAAGAAACGGCTCGCCAGGGTGAACATGCAACTTGGGTTGCCACCCAACCGGCCATTAGAAACCAAGAACGCTCGGGGGAAGACCCTAGAGCACGTATTCGAGGGCGTCCAGCGATCCGTGAACGACAATGCGGTCGGTCTGGTAGTGCTAGATTCCCTCTCACGGGCTGGTGCTGGTGATTTGAACACGAACGAAGCGGCCAACGACAGCATGGACAGGCTGAATGCCTTCGGCTGCGCTTGGCTAAGTATCGCGCACACCCCGCGCTCCGAGGACTCGCACGTCTTCGGGTCGCAGATGTTCGATGCTGCTGCGGACGTGCTGGTGCGTAATCAGACCCAACTCGACGAGGATAACGGCAACCGTGGAGTGGCCTTCACCGCCTACGGCAACGATGTCCCCTTTGCCCCTCAGCGGCAGTGGACGTACACATTCGACCCCGACTACGGGTTGAGTGGCGTGCGCCCCGCTACGCTGCACGAATGGCCGGATATGGACGTTGAGCGCGAGCGGTCGGACGCGGATGTGGTGCTAGACCAAATCTTCGCCCACGGCCCGCAGTCGCAAAAACAAGTGCGTGAAGACCTGAAATGGGACCAAACACGCGCGTCACGGGCTTTCAGCGCGCTTATTTCCAAGGGCGTTATCGTCATGGGCGAGAAGGTGGTCAACGAGCAGTTCTGGGTCAGCGCGGAAGAGTCATTAACGGGTGATAACCAATAGATAATCATGGCCCCCGACCCCCTTAGGGGGTCGGTAGGGGGCCTACGAAACTGTCGAGAGGAAACGAATGGCAGCAGTCCACGGAATCCAAGACCGGCTCATCGACGGCGAGAACACGCTGTCAACGGCGAAGTGCGACCAACTCATCGCTAGGGACTCAATGACACGCTTCGAGGACCGCTACACCTGCGCTAACTGCATCCAGGGTGTCGTGCTCAAGTGGCTGGCTAACGGATGGAAGCCCCAGCAGGCGCTACTCGATGAGCTCCAACACGCTTCGACAGAAGCGTCACCAAGTGGCCTATAAGGAATAGGAGGTAAGCTGATGGTAACTGATACGAGTTACGCCCCGTATGGGGAACTGAAGTTTGTTGGCGGGAAGGTTATCTGTCACATCTGTGGGGATGAGTGGGATGCGCTTCAGGCGCACATCTGGCAGACGCACGAGATGCGTGCTGCTGAGTATCGTTCAACGTTTGGAATCCCAAACAAGGTGGGGCTACTCGGGCCGGACTCCAGCGAGCGTCGCCGTAGGGCGATGGCGAAGAGGATGTTGGAAGACCCCGGCATGATGCGGCGCATCCGCGAACATCCCAACACGGGTACACCAGAGGCGATGGCGAAGTTGGCGGCGTCAGTGAAGGCTACCTACGATGATGGTAGGCGTGTCAGTAGCAAAGTGACGGTGCGCTGCCGGTGGTGTGACGCGACGCTTCAGGTGTGGCCTGCGAACATGCGCAAGGTGGTGACAACTACATGTGGCGACCGTGAGTGCGTTCGTAAGCAGAAGGTGGCTGTCGGACAGGATCTCCATCGCCGTGAACGCGAGAAGTATCACACAGACGCTGACTACCGGGCGGGTAGGCTCGCCGTGCTCAAGCAGGCGGGGCTGAAGCAGGCTGCGGAGCGGCGGAAGCCTGACGGTGCGTGCATCGTCTGCGGAAAGCCGGGTCTCCGTCACCCCCGCCGTACATGCTCTGAGGCGTGTCTGTTCGAGAATCGCAGGCGGGTAGCGAGTCGTAAAGAGGAGCGTGGGTGCGAGGTTGAGGGCTGCGAGCGCGACTTTCTCGCGAGAGGGAAGTGCGCCCTCCACTACCAGCGCGCACGTTCTGAGGAACGAAGAACGTCACCATGACCCTGACTATCCGTATCCCCTTGCCAAGCCCCATGGTAGGTGGCAGGGCCAGAAAGGGCGATTCATCCTCCGAGCCGGTGATGTCTGCCATCGAAGAGTTCCGCGCTCTCGTGGCTGAGGCTATCCGAGAGCCAATCAAGAACGCGGAGATAGATATTGAGTGGGTAGCTCCTGCTGATTACGAGTTACCCGAGACAGCAGAGCGGTATGTACGTCAGGCGCTTGAAGACGAGGGGGTCGTTGCTAGTTCACGCGCCCTCGCTGGGCGCGTCACCGAGTACCGCGAACCGCCGTTACCCAATGAAGATCCATACGCTATCGTCACTGTAGAGGAGGCTGAATGATGTTGACGCAGGAACACAGGATTCTGGCGAGAGAGGGGCTTGTCGCCCCAACCGGCGAGCACCGCGTCGTTATACAATCCGAGACAGGCGGCGGCTACGTCAACGCAGAGGAGCTTGTAGCCATGATTCGGGAAGCGGTGCGCGAGGAGTTTGAGCGCCGTGGCTAGGAAGGCGCGCAACGTCTACGTGGGTATCGACCCAGGTAAGTACGGCGCAGTCGCTTTCCTGTTTCACGACCGCCAGCACAACTACGTCGTGGATATGCCCCGCACGGTAGACGACACGGACTACGACATCCCCGCGATGTACGACGTGCTGCTGG
>Ga0209128_1001516_pt1 | contig 15809 bp, 11 predicted proteins | sample ETNvirnome_6_100_FD_184072 | JGI IMG/M metagenome (GOLD analysis project Ga0209128, IMG submission 184072) | Marine viral communities from the Pacific Ocean - ETNP_6_100 (SPAdes) (version 2) | ecosystem: Environmental > Aquatic > Marine > Oceanic | place: Pacific Ocean | collected 2013-06-19 | reverse complement strand
AATCAGATAAATGTTAATGTTGTCAATAAGACAATAACTAATTTCTCCGCAAGCGGTGATACAAAGTTTGGAGCCGAGACAACTAACATACATCGGTTCACCGGCTCTGTAAACATTGGCGGTGCTCTTTCTGCTTCAGGCGATATATATGCAGAGTACCCCACCGCTTTTCCTCTGCCCCATGGGGGAACACCAGCTTTTAGAATAAGCGGCGATGTAGAAATAACAGGCACGATTAAAAACACAGACTTTGTTTCAAGCTCCGGCGAGGTTTACGGCGTTGGATTGAGAACAAGCGATAATGTAAGCGCCACAGGCACAATAACCAACTCATCGTTTATATCCAGTTCTGGAGAGATCTTTTCTGCTGGAGGTCTTAGGAATAGTGGCACAGGCAATAGTGATATTGCTTTCTCAGGCACGCTTAATAATAAATCGTTTATATCCTCATCTGGTGAGACATTTGCGGTAGGTGGACTCAGGGCTAGTGGAACTTTGGCTGCGGAAGACCTGCTGGATCCGCCAATATCGGGACTACATGTCTCAGGTAACACTGATTTCAAACACTCAAAAGCTGCTACTGACTACGCAAGTATTTCTGGCACGTTTGAGATAACTGGGGCAGCGGATTCATTAATAGTATTACACACCCAGGACACCGATACATTAAAAGAAATTGCATTTAAAAAAGCTGGAACCATCCAATCGTCATTTGGCATTGATAGCGATGAGCATGTTTTTATCGAGAATGAAAGCACAAAAGATATTATTCTAAGAACGAATAATCAGAACACAATTAGAATATTTGGCAACCAACAAGCAGTAGAAATAAATGGCTCTGGTGTTACTGCTAATGCGACTCTTGATATCAATGGTGATACCACCATTACTGGATCCTTAACGGTTAGTGGGACAGTATCTTTTGGTAGTACACTAAGCAACGACGTTTTATTTGTGTCTAGCTCGCTGACTGCCTCCAAGGGTATGTCAATTCAAGAAAACTCATTCTTGCCTACAGGCAAAAAGCTGTTTTTTACTGGGAGCGCTCTCCATGCTTCTGCATCATTTATGCACTTCGATGACGGACCCCTTATCATATCAGGATCTGGCGTTAACGGAACAACTATACTTGGTTCCAAGATCTTGCTTGATCATACCAACCAAGAGACCGGGTTTCCACCCGCTGACGAGAAAGGAATTGTGGTATCAGGAGCCGTTGGCGGACCAGGCAGTTATCTTGGCATAAATGACGCGGGTCAAATTATTCTTACCAGCGCAGTACCACAATTACCCGGATCAGATAGGGATATTCTGTTTAACAACGATGGTGTGATGTCTGCCTCTGCCAATTTGACAATAGATTATGATGATAGTGAGTTATCACATGTCGGCACATTTGAAATTAAAAGTGGTTCATCCCCCGCCTCCGCTCCAATAGTTTTTGAAGTTGATGGAGAAGATGGCATTATCGGTGGTCGAACAAGAGGAAAATTCTATCATGTACATTCTTTAAACTTTAGTATCACAAGTAATGCACAATCAAATAAAGGTCGCTTTGTTGGCTTTCCTCCAATCCGGGGGGGCTCTGGAACCGGCGCTGGTGTAGATCCTTATTATGACGGAGCAATGACATGGAACAGATCAATACTTAATCCATCGTCTGGAAGAGTTATAATGCTTATGTGGAGATTTGAAGGTAACTATGACGCTGTACAGGCTTTGGCCTTCCCGCCTCGCTTCTTTATGCGAGCAGGTTCAATATTGGGGAATGGAATTAACGGCAACAGCTTTACTGCGATTCAGGACGCTAACGGCACCAGTGCCATTAGCTCTGTAACTGCCAGTGCTCATCCGGGTCAAGGTGTCGTTGGAGGAATAGATTTTCGAACAGGAGTTGGTGCTCTCACGGGACACGCCAATATTACTGGCAGTTGGGCTTTTGGCACTGGCTCTATGATTAACCTACATGCTCAATTGGGAAATGGCTCCAATGCTTTCGGGGACGCCTTTTTAACTATCGTGTGTGAATATGATCATTTAGACGAGTATGTAAGTGGTTCAGGTAACTAATTAATATGACAAATTATAAAGGTAATTTTCTAAATGGGTGATTTTGGCTGGGAATATATTGATGTCGATTCCTTAACTTCGGCAAGTGGACCTACAGGGTCTGTAATGTATAGGGTTGGTGACATGGGATCCAAGTCTGCAATTAGCGGATCGGACAACCTTATGTTTCATACCGCATCTAATCTTTTTGCGATTACTGGTAATGTTGAAATCTCCGGCACTTTAACTGCAAATCAATACAATATTAATGTTGTTGATAAAACGGTAACAAATATATCATCAAGCGGTGATACAATCTTTGGCGACACTTCAGACGACATACACCAATTTACAGGTTCGGTTTATGTTAAGGGGAATGTGTCCTCTTCGGCAGACCTTTTTGGAACATCTCTAAGAACAAGTGGTCAATTAGCCGCCACAGGTTCAATTTTCAACAAGTCCTTCATTTCTTCGTCTGGAGAAGTATTTGCAGCCGGTGGTTTAAGAACTTCTGGTAACGCAGCAATCAGCGGAACAATAAGTAATGGCTCTTTTATCTCAAGCTCAGGAGAAATCTTTGGAGCAAGCATAAGAACAAGTGGAGATGTAAATGTTTCTGGCGCTGTAAAGACTCCATCGTTTATATCGTCCTCCGGTGAGGTTTTTGCTGGAGGCGGTCTAAGAACAAGTGGAGATCTTGCAGTTTCTGGCACCACCGATTTCAAAGGCATTGTAAAAATAACAGGAAGCCTTGAGCTTACAGGTTCGGGGCAATCCCTTCTTGTGTTAAACACACAAGATACCGACACGCTAAAAGAAATTGTTTTTAAGAAAGCGGGATCAGCCGCAGCAGCAATTCAGATCAACTCTTCCGAGCATCTGTTTATTGAAAACGAAAATACAAAAGATATTGTTCTTAGGACAAACAATCAAAATACCTTAAGAGTATATGGTGCAAACCAAAGAGTGGGCATTAACCAAGTAGGTCCGCCTTCGGGCACACTTGATGTCAACGGCGATACCGTTGTTACTGGCTCTTTTACTGTAAGTGGTTCCGTTTCTCTTGGTAACACCTTAAGTAATGATGTTATCTTTGTATCTGGTGCGTTAACAGCATCTAAGGGAATTGAGCTTCATGAGCACTCATTTGTCAGATCCGATAAAAACTTGGTGTTTGGAAGCTTAGGCGAGTCAATCCTTCAATACAACTCGGCACAGAACGCATTAATTATATCCGGCTCCCACGCAGGCGGTATCGCACTTTCAGGTTCAAAGATCACAATTGATGTTGCTGGTGGTGCCGTCGTATCGGGAGCCTTGGGTGGTCCTGGCAGTTATCTTGGTCTTGCCGCTGGCACAAATGCAATTATATTAACATCGTCAGCAGTTATCCCAGGTGGAAACGACACACATATCCAGTTTAATAAAGATGGTGTGTTCTCTGGATCTGATAATTTACAATTTGACTATGATGACAATGAGCTATCTCTTTGTGGAACTTTTGAAGTTAAAAGTGGTTCGTCCCCTGCATCTGCCCCAACCGTGCTCGAAGTGGACGGAGAAGATGGTCAAATCGGCGGTGCTATCCGTGGCAAAATTGCACAAGTCTGGTCTTGCAATTTTAATGTGACCAGCACCTCACACGCCTCTGCCGGTCGATTTGTCGGCTTACCTCAAAATTCGAAGGGTGCGGTTGGAACGGGCGTCACTAATAATACGGCTATCTTGATGCCGTTTGCTGGAAGAATCACAAAAATTATGTATCGCTTTCCAGGTACCTATGATGCTGACGCAGCAAATCGCCCACAATGGCAATTGGAAGTAGCAGACATTGAACAGAACGGCACCGCCGCTAACTCAACAACACGAGTGATTCATCAAGCCACAGCCAGCTTGGCTTCTGGCGCTGATGTTGTCGGAGGCATTGAAGTATATCAAAATGCTTTCCAAGTTACAGGCTCTTGGGCTTGGGCAACTGGGTCTCTTATTGCATTAAAATCTATCATCCCCGGCGGTACCGCTTATCCCGGTAATGCTCACCTAACACTGCTTATAGAGTTTGATCATCTTCAGCCATATGTCAGTGGATCGGGTAACTAATAAGATTTCAGGCATTTCGTGAAATAATATACTATTTATATTTGACCAATTTTATTTTATGGAGTGTCTATCTATGTCTACTTTGTTAGAACAAGCAATCGTTGATGCGGAAGCATTAAAAGAAGCTGCTATTAAGAACGCCGAAGCAGCGATTATTGAAAAATACTCCTCAGAAGTCAGGGATGCCGTCAACTCTCTTTTAGAGCAGGAAGAGGACATCTTTGGAGAAGAGGAAGAAGAAAGCGCAGTAATGGAAGAAGTTCCCTACGCTGTTGAAGAAGGTGATGAGCCTATTATGGTTCGTTTGGACCTTGAAGCCCTTGAGCGTGCTTTATCCGAGGAGGAAGAACCCGTTGAGGAATCTCACGAAGACCTCGCTGATACCCTCGAAGAAGAAATCGAGGAAGCACTTGAAACCGAAGGGGAAGAGACCGATCTTGATGAAGAGATTGAGCTTGACGAGGAAATTCTTGACGCCATTGCTGAAGAACTTAAAGTAGACGTGGGTATCCCAGACCAAGGTTTGGGAGGACGCTCAACCCCTACTGATCGTAATCTTGAAGGACAGAAGGTGACACTCGCCGCCCTTCAGGACGATGAACTTGCCGAAGAACATGAGGCTCTCCAAAAAGCACGAGAAGAAGCAGGCATGTATCTCAGCGAGAACACGGAACTCAAAGAAGAAGCTTCCGGTTTACAGAAAACAATTTTACATCTTAAGGGGCGCTTGGAAGAAGTTAATCTTTCAAACGCTCGTTTATTATACACGAATCGGGTGTTAAATAGCACCTCCTTGAATGAGCGACAAAAAACAAGAATTGTCGAGTCTATTTCAAATGCCGATTCTGTTGAAGAGGCGAAGGTAATTTATGAAACCCTTCAAAGCGCAGTGGGAGATGAACAAAAATCTTCTCCACAATCACTTCGTGAAGCAGTTGAAAGACCATCGTCAACCCTTCCTCGCAGGAGGAAGACCAACGCCCAAAATTCACATTTCAATAGAATGAGGGCTTTAGCAGGCATAAAAGGAGAAAATAAATAATGTCCGTTCTTGATAAACTAACCGAGGGCATTGTCAACCGTGACCTTTCACAAGAAGGTGCTGCTCTTCTCAATAAATGGGAAAAGACAGGACTTCTTGAAGGACTCGGCAATGACCGCACTCGTAATAGCATGGCTCGTCTTTTAGAGAACCAAGCTAGGGAGCTTCTTCGTGAAACTTCCGCAATGGCATCTGGCGATGTCGAAGGATTTGCAGCAGTTGCATTTCCAATTGTCCGTCGTGTATTCGGCGGCTTGATCGCAAACGATCTCGTTTCCGTTCAACCAATGAGTCTCCCCAGTGGACTCATTTTCTTCCTTGATTTTACCGTTTCTAACGATACTGGTAGAAAACTTGGATATGAATCAGGTGAATCACTTTATGGTGGAGGCGCTGTAGGTGCCCAAATCACAGGTGGTGTTAGCCTTTCCGGCGATAGTGCAGAGGATTCTTTCTATGCATTAAACAATGGTTATGCTTCCCCTACTGGTTCTACCGCAATCGCTGCTGGCGAGATGATTCTTTCTGGTACATTCGGAGGAACTTCCTTCGTCCGTGTTCCAGGTGGTGCAGATGCAGCAGCAGCCGCAGGACTTCTTGACAGACTTGTTCGCTATGACCCAGCGTTCACTTCTGGATCAACAAAACTTGCAGTTCTTAAAGTAGCGGTACCTTCACAACTCAACAAAGATGATCTCATCGCCGCTGAGTTGTTGACACACGCTGGTGTGGCAATTACTGGTTCTGAGGGACTTCATGTCCGTCGCTTGAATCAGTATTCTGGTTCCGTTGCTAACAATGGTATCTTTGGTGCTGGTGATGCTAAGGATCATATTCTCTTAGTTATCTCTTCCGATACCAGGACAGTTGCACAATTGTCCGCATCCTTCTCGCACTCACCTACAAAACTTGAGTTTGCATTAGCTGATAACTTTAGCGCTGGCGTTCCTGCCGGTTCCGTTATTGGTGCAGACCTTTGGGGTGCAGAGCAAGCCGGATTGGCTGTTAGTGCAACCGCAGGCGTTATTCCAGAAATCGACATCAAGGTTGATTCTGTGAGTATCACTGCTATCACCAAAAAGCTCAAGGCTAAGTGGACACCTGAGTTGGGGCAAGACCTCAACGCATACCACAACCTTGACGCAGAGGTTGAGCTTACTTCTATTCTTTCTGAGCAAATTGCTCTTGAGATTGATAAAGAGATTCTCGAAGACCTCGTTAAAGGTGCTACCGCTGGTAGATATTACTGGTCACGTCACGCTGGTAAGTTTGTAAACAGGCTTACTGGACAGGAAGTTGGTGCAACCACAGCAACTCCAGACTTCACTGGTACTGTTTCCGAATGGTACGAGACCCTCGTTGAAACCATCAACGATGTGTCTGCACAAATCCACCGCAAGACTCTTCGCGGCGGAGCTAACTTCATCGTCGTTGGACCTGAAGTTGCTAACGTCCTTGAGTTCACCGCTGGATTCCGTGCTTCCGTAACTGCTGATGCAGATCGCGGAACCGTTGGCGCTGTTAAGGTTGGCGCACTTTCCAAGAAGTGGGATGTCTATGTTGACCCCTATTTCCCCCGTAATGTGATCCTCGTTGGTCGCAAGGGTGGATCCTTCTTAGAGAGTGGATACGTCTATGCACCTTACGTGCCATTACAGGTCACTCCTACTATCTTCGGAACCGAAGACTTCGTACCTCGCAAGGGTGTGATGACTCGCTACGGCAAGAAGATGGTACGTCCTGACATGTACGGACTCGTCATCGTTGTTGATCTCGTTTAATACGATTAATCAACTCGTAGAATAAAAGAATTCCCTCGTCAAGCAATTGGCGGGGGTTTTCTTTATGCCGTCAACTATTTAATGAGAGGAGACCTATAATTAATGGCAATACCCACTTTAACTCCAGTCAGCCAAGTTAGTGCTGTCGTCTTACCACGAACTGGATCTGCATCTGATGTAACATTACAAACACCGATTGGTGTATACGATACATCAACAGACTTTTTATCAGGTGCTTCAGATCAAATAAATTACACATATCAGAAACTCGGTGGAGATATCTTAGATATCGAGCTAACTACGGGTAGCGTTTATGCCGCCTACGAAGAAGCAGTGTTAGAATATTCTTATATTGTTAACATGCATCAGTCCAAAAATATCCTTTCAGATATTCTTGGTATGACCACGGGCACTTTTGATCACGACGGCGAACTAAAAGAAGGTCAGCTTTCATCAAGTTTGAGCGGTACGCACATTGCCTTAAAATATCCAAAAGTCACTTTCGCCTTAAATCAGAAATATGGTGATGCCATCTCGACCCAAATCGGCATCGGCGGAGTGACAACAATTTATTCTGGCTCTTTCGCTCCAGTAAGGGATGTACAGGATTATGATTTAGGGGCAATTATTTTAAGCGCCTCAAACCATAATGTTGATAAAGCAACTGGAGATCCTGTTCCCTATAGTGGTTTGGTAAGCGGAAAGAGAGTTATTGTTGACAAAGTATACTATAAAAGCCCACACGCTATGTGGAGATTCTTTGGTTATTACGGCGGATTGAATACGGTTGGTAACTTGGCTAACTATGGTCAGTACGCAGATGATTCAACTTTTCAGTTGATCCCAGTATGGCAGAACAAGGCACAGGCAATGGAGTTTGAAGATGCGATCTACACAAGAAACTCGCATTACTCATTTCAGTTAGACAATAATAAGTTAAGACTTTTCCCAGTCCCAGTGAGCCCTGGGAGCGTAACACCGGAATATTATCACTTTGATTTTAGAATTGTTGAAGACGCTTGGACAGAAACTTCTGGTTCCATGTCTGGTATTGAGGGCATTAACAACATGAATACGATTCCATTTGCAAATATTCCATACGCTAATATAAACTCTATTGGAAAGCAGTGGATTCGTCGTTTTACTCTTGCCCTTTCAAAAGAAACACTCGGACAGGTTCGCTCTAAGTTTGCCACAGTGCCAATCCCAGGCGAATCTGTGACACTTAACGGAACAGCACTAATCAGTGAAGCACGAGACGAACAATCAAGTCTCCGCGATGAATTAAAAGATGTATTAGATCAGTTGACCTATCAGGCACTTTCTGCTAAGGATTCAGAGATTAGTGACAATGTTAACAATCTCAGTCAGAAGATTCCAGCAGGCGTTTTCGTAGGGTAAAGGGGATAGATGGCAGACGACGAAAAATGGAGACAGCCAGCACAGCCACCGCCCCCGCTGTTCCTTGGTGAAAAAGAACGCAACCTTGTTAAGCAAGTTAATGACGAGCTTATTGAGAGGGTCATAGGACAGCAAGTTGTCTATTATCCGATTGACGATTCAATCACACAATATAACAATCTTTATGGCGAGGCTATAGAAAAAACTTTCCTACCCCCAGTTCGTGTCTACGCCCTTGTAGATTATCAAAGCACAGAAACAAAAGCAGACACAGTTGCTGGTATGGACAAGTCCAATACAATTACGATACATTTCCACAAAAGAAGATTGATTGAAGATCAAGACCTTTATGTCCGTGAGGGCGACTTTGTTTTATATGGCGATTATTATTACGAGATTGTAAGCACTGAATGGGCAAGACAATTGTTTGGGCAGATTGATCACACATTTGAAATTGTAGCCACAGCATATTACTCAAGAGAGGGACTATTCGATGCCACCTAAAAAATATAATAGAAATGAAGTATTGTTTGATCCAAAGTCAGAGGAGCAGCACATCGCCCCGCTGAAAGAATTAGAACTTCAGCCCTCAACAATTGAAACAATTGACCGAGCGCTCTTTGAGTTTATTGATGATGAACTTGATATTTTCTGCACAACGAATAAAGGGTTTAAAAAAGTTCCTTTTATTTGGGCAGGTGCCGAACGAGCTTTTCAAATTAAGCACAACAGAGAACTGCGTGATGTAAACGGCTGGCTTATCTATCCAATTATGAGTATAGAGCGTACTGGTATCTCTAAGAACTTAGCAGAGCGCGGCGCTTATTACGCCGCCGCACAGAACCTTGGTGACAACAAAGGTGGCTCTATGACAATTGCAAGAACTATCAAACAAGATAAAACCGCCAACTTTGCTAACGCTGATTCAAAAAGATTAGCGCATAATGTGGCAGGAACAGGTCAGAATAACTTTCCACGAAAGAATGATAAAGTAGTATATGAAACAATTACGGTCCCAATCCCCGTCTATCTTGAGGTCAACTATACCTTAACAGTGATGGCAGAGTATCAACAACAAGTTAATGAAATTATCACGCCTTTCATGACAAGAACTGGTGCGATTAATTATACAGTTGTAGAAAAGGATAATCATCGTTTTGAGGTATTTATTGACTCCGATTACACACTAAATAACAACGCATCCTCGCTACTTGAAGATGCCCGAGGATACGAGACTCAAATTAACTTTAGAGTCCTCGGCTACATTATGGGAGCCGACAAAAATGAAGAGCGTCCAAAGATTGTACGCAGAGAAAATGCCGTTGAGGTTAAGATTCCAAGAGAGCATGTAATTCTTGGTGATATACCTGAGCATCTCCATGTCAGCGGCAATGTTCCTTTTTATCGGTCATAAAGTTATATTTAGGACTTTCACCTTTTTATTAACTATTTATTATCGATAATCAGAATATTTTTTATTCATAAGATATTGAAGAGCGACAAGGAGATACTTCATAATGTCAGTTAAATCTTTCAAGTTTATTTCACCCGGTATTTTCATCAATGAAATTGACAATTCACAATTACCCGCCCTCCCAGATGAGGTCGGTCCAGTAGTTATTGGTAGAACACAGCGAGGACCAGGAATGCGTCCTGTTAAAGTCAACTCTTTTTCAGAGTATGTACAGGTTTTTGGTAATCCAATTCCTGGCGGTTCTGGCGATGATGTATGGCGTAATGGTAATTATACTGCACCTACCTATGCTGCATATGCAGCACAAGCTTACTTGCGTAATAGCAGTGCTTTAACTGTTGTTCGTCTCCTTGGTGGACAGAGTTCACAAGTTGCTGACGGCGGCGCGGGTGAAGCAGGCTGGCAGGTTTCTGGATCTAACGATTTAGACCCAGGCGTCAACGGCGGCGCATATGGACTTTTCCTTTTCCCATCTGCCTCCGCTGTCACACCTGTTACTGGTGTTCTTGCTGCTCAGTGGTATCTTAACGAGGGCTCGATTGAGCTTTCAGGTACAGTTCGAGCAAGCACTACAATTGCGACTGGCTCTGCTGTTTTATTCAAGGATTTAAGTTCTTCTGGAGTTGCTGGAGCAGCTACGGTTGAATACAAAGTTCTCATTAAGGATAAAGATGGAACTCTTGTTAAAGAAACTGCTTTTGACTTTACACGCTCAAGCTCTAAGTATCTTCGCAAGGTGTTTAATACAAATCCAACACTTATTAATTCTGCAATTACTAGAACAGCACAAGCAGAAACTTACTGGCTTGGACCAAGTTATGAAAGAGAGGTTGCCGATAATATTACAGGCGCATCTCATGCAGTTATCCTTGGCTTAGATAGCGGTTCTAACAACGCGGCTAATTTCCGCTTTGGATTTAGAGCAGCACAATCGCCTTGGATTATTTCCCAGGATCTTCAATCCGCGTATGCTGGATTCGTTGCCGACTCTATGACAAAGTTGTTTAAGTTTCATACGCTTGACTCTGGTGATGATCAGCAAAGAAGAGTTAAAGTTTCTATTACAGATGTTAAGGCATCTTCAAACGAAATTGATCCTTATGGTTCCTTCTCTGTCGAGGTCCGCGATGTTAAAGACAATGACAATGCACCCGTTGTATTAGAAAGATATAGTTCTGTAAACTTGAACCCTAACCATCCTAAATACATTGCAAGAGTTATTGGTGATCAGCACATTGTTTGGGATGATCAAGAGCGTCGTTACCGCACTTATGGAAACTTTGTAAATCAATCCTCCGTCATTCGCGTTGAGATGAATGAGGATGTTGATGCAGCCGCTACTGATGCAAGGCTCTTGCCATTCGGTTCATTCGGTCCTATCCGATTTAAGAACTGGGGCAAAACTTCAGCACCAATTCTTTCCAGCAGTGATACTCCGCCTGACACTTATGTCACAGGTGCATCCGGTATCGCACATCCATTTAGACACGGAGCTTTAAACCCATTCTGGTTTGTTGAGGCTGGAATTACAACACAAGGTCGCTTTACAGGAACCGTTGACTATCCAGCATTGCCTTTGAGAGTTAGCTCTTCCGATGGCGACATCGCAGATCCAACGAATGCCTACTTTGGTATCGACAGTACACAAAACGGAAACAATCGTTTTGAAAGCAGTTACATTGATATTGTTAGAGCCCTTCCAAATTCTGCCAACAGTTTCACCGTTGGTGCTGGAACAGAATTCTCTTATGTGTTTACTTTAGATGACCTAAAGTCTTCTAATAGTGGAGACACAGGTGAAATCGCTGTTTATAGTTCTGGTTCTCGTAACGCAGGAACTTCTTTCTCTGCTGTTAGTGGAACTTACGAGCAAGTTCTTGACATGGGCTACGACCGATTTACCGTTCCTCTTGTTGGAGGATTTGATGGTCTTGATGTCAGAGACAAAGAACCATTCAACAATACGGACCTCGATGGTGGATCCGATACATCAAACTACGCTTACTATAGTGTACGACGTGCTATTGACACTATTGCAGATCCAGAAAACGTCGAGATGAACATCTTAACATTGCCCGGTATTTTCAATTCTGCATTAACCTCTAAGGTTCTTGAAATTTGTGAAAACAGAGGTGATGCCCTTGGTATTATCGACATTGATAGTGGGTATAAACCACAGACTGAAAACACAAGCACACAACAGCAGAATGCAGGTACTGTAGCGACCGCAGTTTCTAACTTGAGTGCAAGACAGCTTAACTCTAGTTACGGAGCTTGCTACTACCCTTGGGTCCAGATCCAAGACACAATTAGTGATTCGCTTGTGTTTGTGCCACCTTCAGTTGTCGCTCTTGGAACATACTCCAGCGCACAACGTAATTCTGAGCTTTGGTTTGCTCCCGCAGGTTTCACTCGCGGCGGCTTAACTGAGGGTTCCGCAGGATTGCCAGTCATTCAAACTCGCGCTCGTTTAACTTCCAAGGAGCGCGACAAGCTTTACGAAGCAAACATTAATCCAATTGCTACATTCCCAGCAGAGGGTATCGTAATCTTTGGTCAAAAGACCCTTCAGGTTACTCCTTCTGCACTTGATAGAATTAATGTCCGCCGACTCATGATCTTCTTAAAGAGAGAAATTTCAAGAATCGCTGCAACAACATTGTTCGATCAAAATGTCCAAGCAACTTGGAACAGATTCACCTCAAGGGCAGAAAAGCTGCTCCGCAGCGTTCAGTCTCGACTGGGCTTAACAGACTTCAAGATTGTCCTTGATAGCACTACAACAACCCCAGAGTTAGTTGACAGAAATATCTTGTACGCCAAGATCTTCTTGAAGCCAGCCAGAGCTATTGAATATATTGCTATCGATTTTGTTATTACAAATTCAGGCGCAGGTTTTGAGGATTAATAAAAATGAGCACTATATATTATAAACAGGAGACATATAAATAATGCCAGTACAAAAAAACAACTTTTGGTTAAATCCCACATTTGAACCGAAAAGACAATTTAGATTCTTAGTACAAATGAGTATTGGTGGACAGGATATGACGTTCCTCGCAAAGTCTGCTGGTCGTCCAAACTATTCTATTAGTGAAAATCCTCATCAGTTCTTTAACCACACTTTTTATTACCCAGGTCGTGTTACTTGGGAAACTGTGGACATTACTCTTGTAGATCCTGTTCAACCTAATGGTGCAGAACTTCTTTATGAGTATTTAGGAAAAATCGGTGTCCAAGTTCCTGTTAGTTTTAACACTGCTGTCGGCACCACAATTACTAAGGACTCTGCCACTTCAGGTCTTGGTGATATTAAGATTCAAGAAATTGCAACTCCTGCCGGTGGAGGCAACACATCAGTAATCGAGGGTGAATGGAAATTAATTAATGCTTTCTTTACATCTGTTAACTTTGGCGATCACTCCTATGACTCTGAAGACATGGTTGAAATTTCTTTAACCGTCCGATATGACTGGGCTGAGTACAGCACCCAAAACAGAGGAAGTCAATTAAATCCAGAGACACCTCTTGTACGCACTCCATAGTAAATAATTTTATTAAAAACTATTTAAAATATAAGCACAGATAAGTTATAATGTGCATAGACTATTTTAAAAGAGGTGTAAATGTCTAGAAATAAGCAGCGAACTGCTGCTGCCACGGATGCTACTGCTGCAACGACAGCGCCAGCAACACCGGCAGCGCCAGCTACGCTTTCGTATGTAACTCCAACTGAATTTGTCGAGCTTCCGTCTCGTGGCAAGTTTTATCCACCTGATCATCCCCTTCATAACAAAGAAGTGATTGAGATGAGGTTTATGACAGCAAAGGATGAAGACATTCTAACTTCACCAGCTTTGCTTCGTAATGGCTTGGCTATTGACAGGTTGATTGAAAACTTGATTGTTGAGACTAGTGTTAATGTCAATGACTTGTTGCTTGGTGATAAGAATGCTGTTATTCTCGCTGCTAGAATTTCTGGCTATGGCGAGCAATATAATGTAAATGTCACTTGTCCCAATTGTGAGGCTTCAATTGAGCATCAGTTTGATTTGTCTGAAATCCCACATCAAAATGGAACAATACCCGAGGACGATAATGAAAATGTTTATCTGACTCCTGAAGGCACATTTGTAGCAAAGCTGCCAAAGTCTCAGTTTTCTGTTGAATTCAAATTGCTTACTGGACAAGATGAAGAGTATCTTGAAAAGGTCGCACTAAAAACTAAAAAGCTCAACCTACCTGAAGCATCAGCCACTAACTTGTTAAAGCGTCTTGTAGTTTCTGTTAACGATGTCAATGTGACTTCAGAGATTAACAATTTTATTGATAATATGCCAGCACAAGACGCACGTTTTCTTAGAGCATGTGTACAGGTAGTGACCCCCAATGTTGATATGACACAAGAGGTTAATTGTTCGTCTTGCGGAACGACATCCGAAATGGCGGTGCCGTTCACTTCGGAGTTTTTTTGGCCTAACTGATAACTATATGGCTAATGTATACGAGCAGTTTTTCTTTTTAAAAATGCATGGAGGATGGAGCTTTATCGAAGCATACAACCTTCCAATAAGGTTGCGTGAATGGTTTGTACAAAGATTGTCAGATCATTTTGAACAAGAGAACAAAGAGTATGAAAAAGCCAAAAAGAAAGCAAGATAATAAAAACGGGCATTTATTGCCCGTTTCTTTTTTTGTGAAACTATTTATAAGAGATAAGTATACTTGGAGGTTTCTATAATGAATGAACCAAACGATTTGGTCCCGATTGAAATTAATTTAAATATGAAGAAAGAGGGACTTTTAAACGAGACTGGTCTTGCAGCCTTTGGTGGACAAATTAGATTGATGCTTCAAGGTATGTTCGGCGCAGGTGGCATGCCCCCCGTTAGAGTTAGGGGAAGCAGATCTGACGTAGGTTTATTTAAATCAGCACTGGCAGAAGAAGGAAAATATCTCTTAGCTATGAAAAAATATGGGCTCGATAATGAAAGAACCTATAGAAACAAGTCCTCTTTAGATAGGGCAATTAAAAATTTTGAAAGAGCCACAGGAATCAAGTGGCCATTTAGTTAGGGGGGTGATTAAATATGGCAGATTTTGAACTCGATCCCGCAGCGCTAAAAAAAGCCTTTGCAGCTTTAAAAAAACAAATCGAAGATTCGGCATACCTCCAAGACTTTGGTGATGAGCTTAGTGCTCTTGCAGATACACTCAATGACAGCACCAAGAGTGTTCAAGAAAAAAATGCAGCGTTCGATCAGCTTGCTGATTCAGTTCTTAAAGCCAAGAAAGAAATTCAAGGCTTTGAACAAGCTGCTACTAATTTTAATAATCAATTAGCGAACACATTTCAAGCCCTGACCGGAGTCACTGACGGCTCAGATACCCTTGCTGGTTCTTTCTTTAAAACACGCAAAGAGTTATCAAAATTAGAAAAAGGCTCGGATAAATATAATAAAGCTCTTGAAGCCCAAATAGAATCAATCAAGGAATATGTTGATAATCTTGATTTTGCAGCTTCCGCAGCCGGAGCCCTTCAAAAAAATACAAAAGAACTGCTCCTTGCCAACGATAATGCCACTTCTGGGTTTGCCCGCGCAACAGGCATGGGCAAGACTTTTAACAAGCAAATTTTGCAGATTGAGAAAAGCAATCGACGATTTGGTGTGACCGCTGACGACTCAGCCTCCGCATTACAGAATCTTGTAGAGGGTCTTTCTGGCTTTGGTTTAATGGGTGCGGAAGTGCAGAGTGTGCTTGCCGATGAGGTAGCACAATTAGAGCGTCTCGGAGTTTCTGCTTCTACTACTACGGGCGTGTTCCAAAGTCTAACAAGAACATTTGGAATGAACAAGGAGGGAGTTGAAAAAGTTACAGAAGAAGCGAGAGTGCTTGCTGGTGAACTTGGAATATCTGTTAATCAAGCAGTTGAAGGTCTCAATAAGGCACTGCCGCAATT
>Ga0209128_1001514_pt1 | contig 15829 bp, 15 predicted proteins | sample ETNvirnome_6_100_FD_184072 | JGI IMG/M metagenome (GOLD analysis project Ga0209128, IMG submission 184072) | Marine viral communities from the Pacific Ocean - ETNP_6_100 (SPAdes) (version 2) | ecosystem: Environmental > Aquatic > Marine > Oceanic | place: Pacific Ocean | collected 2013-06-19 | reverse complement strand
TAGCAGTTTTTGACCTTGGTGGTGGTACTTTTGATATCTCAATCCTTGAATTAGGAGATGGTGTATTTGAAGTAAAATCAACAAATGGTAACACTCACCTAGGTGGTGATGATTTTGACCAAGTAATTATTGATTGGTTAGCTAGAAGCTTTAATGCTACAGAAGGAGTCGATGTAAAAAAAGATCCAGCAGCATTACAAAGACTAAAAGAAGCAGCTGAAAAGGCTAAAGTAGAGTTATCATCTTCAACACAAACGGAGATTAACTTACCTTACCTGACTGCTACTCAAGATGGTCCAAAGCATTTAGTTAAGACTCTTACAAGAGCTCATTTCGAAAAATTAGCAGACAAGTTAATACAGGAAACTATGAAACCTTGTAAAGAAGCAATGAAGGATGCAGGAATGAAACCTTCGGATATTGATGAAGTATTATTAGTTGGAGGTTCAACTAGAATGCCGGCAATACAAACTATTGTAGAAAAATACTTTGGTAAAGAACCTTCTAAAGGAGTGAATCCTGATGAAGTTGTAGCTATTGGTGCTGCAATTCAAGGAGGTGTTTTAACTGGTGATGTTAAAGATGTATTACTATTAGACGTGACACCACTATCTTTAGGAATTGAAACAATGGGACAGGTGATGACAAAATTGATTGAGTCTAATACTACTGTCCCAACTAAGAAGACAGAAATATTCTCAACCGCAGTTGATAATCAACCAGCTGTAGATATTCACGTTCTTCAAGGAGAAAGACCGATGTCTACAGATAACAAAACTATTGGTAGATTTCAGTTAACTAATATTCCACCTGCACCGAGAGGAACTCCTCAAATTGAGGTAACCTTTGATATTGACGCAAACGGTATATTAAATGTATCAGCTAAAGACAAAGCTACTGGTGTAGAGCAGAATATCAAGATAGAAGCTTCTTCAGGATTGAGTGAACAAGAAATTGATAGAATGAAGAAAGAAGCTGAACTGAATGCAGACTCTGATAATGCAACTAGAGAAAAAGTTGATAAAGTAAATGCTGCAGATGCAATGATTTTTCAGACTGAGAAGCAGTTAACCGAATACGGTGACAAACTATCAGAAGGTAATAAGTCTGCAGTTGAAAGCGCATTAAGTGATCTCAGAACAGCACACTCAAGTGGAGATGTAAGTTCTATTGATAGAGCAATGGAAGGGATTACTAATGCATGGAATACAGCTTCGCAAGAAATGTACAGCCAAGCACAAGGAGGTCAAGAACAACCACAGGCACAACCTGTTGGTGATGATGGCATCCAAGATGTAGAGTTTGAAGAAGTTGCTGAGTAATGTTATTAATGGTGGGTAGGTTCGCTTACCCACCTTTATACTTTAATAGCATATTATTAGGTTATTTGAAAAAATTTTGTTATATTAATATAAACATAAAAAAAGGCCGAATTCGGCCGTTAAAATATAATATATTAATATATTAATAATATATATTATTATATATTTATATTAAATAATTTAATTATAATTATGCAAAAGCATAGTAAAACCAACCAAAAAAAGGAGAAACGTTATGAGTGACATCAAAAACCCGCAAAGTGTAAAACGCAATTTGGATGAAGTTGAAAACATGTTATCTATTATTCAAGATTCTGTAAGAAGAGGTTTAGCAATAGACCCTAACGACATAATGGATAGGATGGCAAAGATGAGACAGAAAATTCAATTCGCGTTAGACAATATACGAGATTAAAAATGAAAAAAAGGCTTTTTCCATTACTAATAGCTTTAAGCGCCTTAGCCGTATCTGGCAGCGCCGCATTCTATTCAATATTCGGATTAAGTAAGTTATTCGCTGGAGCATCAACACAAGTAATAATAATGGCTGGCTCATTAGAGTTCGCTAAACTAGTTGTTGCATCTTTATTATATCAATATTGGGACACCATTAATAAAGTATTAAAGGGATACTTGATGGCGGCCTGTTTTGTTTTAATGATTATTACAAGTGGAGGTATATATGGATTCTTATCTGGCGCTTATCAATCAACTGCAATTAAGTCTGAATTATTAGATAAGTCATTATTAGTACTACAACAAAAACAAATTAGGTTTGAAGAAACGAAAGATGATCTTAAAATTGAAAAGAACCAATTAACAAAATCTATTTCTGATTTAAGAATATCACTTTCAAATCCAACACAAGTACAATATTATGATAAAGAAGCGGAAACAGTAATCACAACATCATCTAGTTCAGCAAGACGAGCTCTTCAATCAGAATTAAAAACATCGATTGAAGATAGAGACGCTGTTAACCTAAAACTAGAAGCAGTTATTGATTCAATCACAACAACAGATATAGCTTTATTAAATAAAGAAATATCTAATGAAGACCAAAGAGAATTAGGTCCGCTTAAATATTTAGCTACAATAACTAATTGGTCAATGGATAAAGTAGTTAATTGGTTTTTACTTTTAATTATATTTGTATTTGACCCATTAGCAATTGCTTTAATAATAGCAGCCAATATGGCATTTGCAAAAATAAGAAAACCAAAAAAAGAAGATTATTTTTCAAGAAGGAATGAACAGTTAGATAAGGTAACAATGTCAGTCCCAGAAGGAAAGGAATTTAATAAACCATATCCATTTGAAGAGTTAAAAAAAAGAGTTACCAAAAATCAAGATAAATTAAAAGAAGAAATAACTCTTGACGGCGGAGAGATCGAAGTTACAGTAGAACCAACAAAAGAACAAATGGAAGAATTAGAAGAACATGAAGGCAAACAGATGGCAAGAGGATTAGGTAGATGGATTGATGTAATAGAAGAAGAAAAAGAAAAAGAAGACATCTATAAAGATAAAGAATCACAAGACCCAAATACATCAGGCCGTAATTCACAACATTATACATAAAATAAAATTATATGGCAAGAAAAAAAGTTATACATAAATTTAAAACAAAAACTCGATTAGGTAAGCGTTATATGCTATGTAGAAATAGCATCGAAGATAAATTATATTGGGGTTGGTCAATTTTATCTAAACATCCAAGATGTAATGAATGGGCAGAAGTAGGACCAGAATCCACAGCAGTATTATGCCATCATTGTGTGCAAAAAACAGTAGGACCGCCAACCATAAAAGGAAACTATAAATCAACTGGTAGATTAAGAGGATGGCAGTTTATGAAAGTATTCGTCGACAAAGAAGGGAATGTATTTCATAAAGGAGTAGAACAATCTAAGTTGAAAGGAACATTAAAACCAACCGAGCCAAAACCTACAAAGAAAAAATTATCTAAACATGAAAAGGAAGAGTTGCGATTATCTATTCTACAACAAATGAGTATGGTTAGAGGTAAACTAAAGACTGCAACGTTCAAAAAAGATATTAAGTCAGGTAATGTACAAATGCGTAGATTAGAACGACAATTAAAAAAGGTGTAAATTATTTGGACTTACGAAAAAAAGTTATTATATTATAATTAATATGAGTATATATCAAGACAGACCACAACAAACAAACCCAGAACAAATAGCTCCAGAAATAAAATCAGTTGATCTATATGAATCATTACATAATCAATTAGCTACGTTAGTTGATTATCAAGATTCTATAATATTTCTTACCGATGACATAACGGATAACACGTTAACGGATCTAATTATTAGAGTAAGAAGTTTACTACAACACAGAAAAGATAAATCAGCTGATATAAATCTAATGATTAATAGTCCGGGCGGAGATGTACATGAAATGTTTGGAATTATCGATTATATAGAATCGCTAGATATTAAAGTAAATACAATATGTCGTGGAAGAGCTTTCTCAGCCGCAGCAATAATTTTATTATGTGGTACAGGAACAAGAATGATAAGTAAACGTTCAACAGTAATGTTTCATCAAACATCAAGTTTCCTTGGTGGAAAAATGAGTGATATAACAGCATATTTAGATAATGTAAAAAACCTAGAAGTAGCTGTATATGAATTATTAGCAGAGAAAACAAAAAAAGATGCTGGTTGGTGGAAAGATAAAATGAGAACAGATTTATATTTATCAGCAAATGACTTAATAAGTCTAGGAGTAATTGACGAAATAATATAAAAATATGAAATTAACAGCAGAACAAATAGTACAAAATTGGGAAGACCTATTAGAGGTTATTAATAAAAACTTTGTAGGAGAAAGGAGACAGAAACTTTTAGCAATGTATGAAGATATGGAAGAAAGAATGTCAACACAACCAGCATCGAGTTTTGATCATTATCATAATGCATTTGAGGGTGGTTATGTAGACCACGTTTTAAGAGTAATTGAATGTGCTAAAAAGGTATATGATCTTTGGGATGAAATGGAAGCAGATATGTCTGGTTATACAAAAGAAGAATTAATCTTTGTTGCATTGAATCACGATATTGGTAAAATGGGATTTCCAGGAGATGGCAATGAGATATATCAACCTAATGATTCCGAATGGCATAGAAAAAACTTAGGAAAAATTTATAAGATTAATCCTAATAATCCTTTTACGCTTGTAAATGATTTATCTATTTGGTTGTTACAACATTATAGAATTGAAATATCTTGGAATGAAATGTTAGGAATAAAATTAACTGATGGATTATATGATGAAAGCAATAAGCCTTATTTTATTTCAAGAACTGCAGATTCAAAATTAAAAACTAATTTAGGATATATAATGCATCAAGCAGATGCAATGGCAGCAAGAATTGAATATGAAAAATATGCAAATAACAAGCCGATTAAATCAACACCGCCTAAAAGAGTAAAACGCCAATTAACAAATGCAAAGGAGAGTGTTGATACATCAAAATTATTTAACGATTTATTTGGAGATAAAAAATGATAACAACAATAATAATATTATCAGTAGTATTAGCAGTTTCAATATATGTTAATATAAATCAATCGCGTAATATTGAACAACAAGAAGATTATATTGAAGATTTAGAAAATTCAAATACCAAATATTATAATTTTCATCAACAATTAAAAACAAAAATAGACCAAGCAAACTCAGAAATACGTAATGCAGACAGATTAGGTGCATTCGAAGCATCAGATGAAATTGGACATGCATTCCAATTAATAAAAGATGTAATCAAAGACTTACATAGAGGCGTGGAATAATGTCCGAACCAGGAACAGCTCCTGTAGAATCATTCTATTTATGGTTAGAACAAGAACTGAATGATATAGAACAAAATGGTCCGAAGGTACGTCGTGGACGTAAACCAAGTAAAAAACAATACTTTACTTATATTAATGAAAAGGCCATTGTTGCATATAATAAAGAAACAACCCAACATTTACGAGATAAGGTATTTAGAGAGCATATCTATAAACCATTTGATAAATTAGTTGAAAATTTAATACATACTTTTAAATTTTATTATTTTGATGTACCATATGTAGATGTAAAAGCCGAAGTTGTTGCATTCCTAGTAGAGAAAATTCATAAATTTACTGAAGGAAAGGGCAAGGCTTTTTCTTATTTTAGTATTATTGCAAAAAATTATTTAATAATTGCAAATAATGCTAATTATGCAAAAATGAAACAAAAAGCTGACATATCTGTAATTGACGATCGACGTAATATAGACCAAGAAGTTAGTTTATCAGATCATCAAGATTCCTTAAAAGATTTTACTAATCAATGGGTAAAATATTATGATACAAATCTGAATTCTATATTTACTAATCGTAAAGACATTATAGTGGCAGATACAATTTTAGAATTATTCCGTATGCGGGAGAATATAGAGAATTTTAATAAAAAAGCTCTATATATACTTATTAGAGAACGGACAGGCCTTAAAACCCAGAATATTACTAAAGTAATTAATGTTATGAAACGCGATTATGCTAAGATGTTTATGGTATATAAACAAAATGGACTAATTGCATCCACAAATCGATAGTACCCATATTTATATTAAAGGGTACTATTATGAGTAAAGATTTCGAATTATTTAAAGGACATACCTTCTCTGATCTAATGAAGGATATATACCACAACTCTAAAAAGAAAGAGCGACAAATAAATACATTAATACAAGAACTACAACCAATGATAAGGAACATTGGTGATGCAACTATAATAGTTCCATTAATTAGAGAATATCTCGATGTAGCAGTTAAGAATGATGATGCATTAGTTAAGCTAGCCGCAGTAGTTCAACGATTAGTTTCCGCGGAAACAAAGGCTCAATATGATGGCGGAGAATTCGGACTATCAGATGAAGAAAGGCAACAACTATTAGACGCAGCAGAAGAACATATTTCTGAGATACATAAACAAGTGGAGAGAGAAGATGCCAGACAGGTTGATAGCACAGGTAATTGATACAGAACCAGCATATAAACTATCACAAGACGATGAAGGGAATGATTTAAGACCCGGTACTATCCTAGTAAGATCTCAACCCGGACGTGTATTATCAATGACTAGAGAACATTATGTAGTTCCATTAGATGTTAATAATATAAAAATACCGTTAGTTGGAGAGAAAGTTCTATTACATAAATTACCATCTGATCAAACAACTACCTTTTTTAAAGAAAAACGATATGCATATTCGAAAATAATAAATATACATGATAATCTTAATACAAATGTATTACCATTTGAATCAGTAAATAAAGCATCCTCGGGCAATTCAGCCGATGAGTCAGGAGGCATTTCTGGCGAAGGTTTAAAAGACCCAGATATTCAACAAATATCATTTGAAGAAAAAGAGGTACTCCAAGTACAACCATATGATGGCGATATATTACATCAAGATAGATTTGGATCACTCTTAAGATTTAGTTCTACCGCGGTAGGTGGAGCATATGATCAACCAACACAACCATGGTCAGGAACACCAGGAGAACCTATTATGGTTTTAACTTCAGGTTTAAATGTAGCCAAGGGCGGGTTATATGTAATTGAAGACCCAGAAGAAGATAAAAGTACTATATTTATAACTTCGAATCAAAAACTTAATATAAAATCATCACAACCAAAATTCGGCCCTGCTGCAACTGCAATAGATACAAGCGATATATTCGAAGGAGCTCAAGTCGTACTAAACTCAGATAGATTATTATTTAATGCAAAAGCTGATTCGATTTTATTATCAGGAGCGATAACGGTTGCAATATCAACACCGGCTTGGGCAGTAGATATGAATGAATTCTTCACATTATTTGATGACCTGTTAATAACATTACAGAAAGTATTTGCAGGAGCGTCATTTTTTCCAACTCCTATGGGAGGACAAACATTACCGAACGTTGCTGCATTGAATGAATTAATGCAAATAATTACAAAATATAAAGAAATGACCCAATAGGAGAAATATTATGCCATTAAATAAACCAAAACTTATAGCCGACATTAAAATAGCTTTTGACAAGTCTCATAAAATGAAAAGCCCAGAAGAGGGTTTAATGACACTTTCAATTGAATTAGCAGCTGCAATAGACGCATACGTACGAAGCGGTGAAGTACAAACTAATACTACTGGCGCAGGAGTAGTAGCACCAGGTATTCTTGTTGTAACTGCAGGTTCCGCTACAACACAAACAGGCGCTACAACAGTAACAGGTAATTCTGTAACAATTGGAACAGGAGTAGGAAAGGTTGTATAGTCAATCGCATAATCTATGATAAACAATATTTATATAAAAGGTAAATTATGAAATCAAAAACATTCGTTAATCTATTACGTAAAGTTATTAGAGAAGAGGTACAATCAATTGTACGAAAAGAGTTACGATCAGCACTCAATGAAGAAAAAGTAGATCATGCACGTGTAATAAATAATGGCACATCTTTACATAAAATGGCAAATAGTATTGAAAGAAAGCCACGTAAGAAAACAAAATTTACAAAAGATAATATGTTAAATGATATATTAAATGAAACGGCTACAAATTCTGACTTTAGTACAATGTATGATGGCCCTTCATTTATGCAAAATGATTATCCATCGATGGGTGCAACGAAAACATCTGCAGCAGTTCGAGCACCAATTGGAATCAACGGGGAGGTTGCAGATACATCTAAACCTGAAGTAAAAGAAGTTATGACAAATATAACAAAAGATTATTCAGCTATAATGAAAGCTATTGATAAAAAGAAAGGAATAAAATAATATATGGCACGACCAATATATCAATATAAACCAATAAAGAATACTAATATCAAACCCATAGGTATATCATTACCATTCAACCAACCAGGTGCAAAAAAAAGTATTGGTGCTGCGTATGATGCATCTTTTGAAGATGCAGGGTCCGTATTTGTACAAACATATTCAACAGAAGAACAAGCTATTAGTAATATAAAAAATTTATTTATGACTGTTAAAGGTGAGCGATATATGCAACCTAACTTTGGTACAATATTACGTACATTATTATTTGAACAAAATGTAGATGACTTGCAAGATAGAATAGTAGAAGCATTAGAAGCTGATATAGGAAAATGGCTACCTTATATTACAATAAACGGAATAGAAATATTACAGCCAGAACATGAACTTATTATAAGAGTGCGATTTAAAGTTACCAACATTGGAGCGAATTTAGTGATTAATATATTAGCAAACGAAAATACATTCACAGTAGGAGAAGCATTAGAAGATATAGACACTGTAGAATCTGAATTAACTCAAATAAATACAGGAGTATATTAATATGGCATTAGTACAAAAAGAAGTAAAATATATAGGAAAAGATTTTGGCCAATTAAGAGCTAATTTAATTAATTTCGCAAAAACTTACTTTCCAGACTCTTATAAAGATTTTAATGAATCATCACCAGGTATGATGTTTATAGAAATGGCCGCCTATGTAGGAGATGTATTATCATTTTATACAGATCAGACATTTAGAGAAACAAACTTATCTACGGCCCAGGAACGAGGAAATATATTTGCCTTATCACAAATGTTCGGCCATAAACCAAAATTAAGATCGGCTGCTACTACAACAATAGAAGTATTTCAATTATTACCATCAATAGGAACAGGCGCAGCTGCATTACCTGATTATAGATATGCATTAACAATTAATAGTGGTATGAGAGTATCATCCGATTCTGGAAAAACGTTTAGAACATTAGATCCAGTGGACTTTAACGATACAGCCGATGCAGATATATCAACATATTCAATTGATAATTCAGGAAATATAACATATTATCTATTAAAAAAGACAGTATCAGCTGTCTCTGGAGAAGTAAAGACAAGCACATTTACCTTTGGAAATCCAAAACAATTTGATAAAATAGTATTACCAACAGAAAACTTTTTAGATATTATAAACGTAACAGACTCTAATAATAATAGATGGCATAAAGTAGATTATCTAGCACAAGATACTGTATTTGAAGATATCGCCAATATTTCTTTTAATGACCCAGAATTATCACAGTATAGAAGTACCGTACCATATATCTTAAAATTAAGAAGAACTCCGAGAAGATATGTAACACGAGTAAGAGCAGACGGAAAGACAGAAATGCAATTTGGTTCAGGAATATCATCAGATTCAGATGAAGAAATAATACCAAATCCAAAAAATGTAGGATTAGGTTTAGATTTACTATCACGAACCACATCAACGAATATAGATCCTAGTAATTTCTTATATACCAGTACATACGGATTAGTCCCATCAGATACAACATTAACAGTAACGTATACAGTCGGAGGAGATACTTCAGAAAATGTAAACTCAAATTCGATTACGGCAATTAATGCAATCGAATATTTAAACGATAATTCTACAATAGATCTTACTAGTACAAAAGCTTCTGTTGCAATATCAAATCCTGAACCAGCACGTGGAGCATTAGCATCACCAAATTTAGAAAATATTAGGATGGAAGCAGCTGCCGCCTTTGCAGCACAAAATAGAGCAGTAACAAGAGAAGATTATATTGTAAGAGCATACTCAATGCCTGCAAGATATGGTTCAATTGATAAAGTATACATTGTAGGAGATTCTCAACTAGATACATCAGATAAAGATTATCCTAGAGATGTAGTTAGCAATCCATTAGCATTAAATATGTATTGTTTGGGATATGATTCGAATAATAAATTAACTATACTAAACAAAGCTATAAAAGAAAATTTAAGAACATATATGTCAGAGCATAGATTATTAACAGATGCAATTAATATTAAAAATGCATATATCATTAATCTTGGAATTGATTTCGAAATAGTAACGCGACCAAATGAAAATAGTCATACAGTAATTTTAAGATGCATAGAAAGATTGAAACAAATATTTAGTAATGATAGAATGCAAATTAACGGAACAATAAATACATCAAATTTGGTAAGTGAATTAGATCAGGTTTTAGGAGTACAAAGCGTTGCATCAGTAAATATAACTAATTTATTCGACACCGGAGCAGGATATTCTGGAAATGTGTATGATATCAGAACAGCTACAAAGAATAATATTATTTATCCTTCGCTAGATCCTAGTATTTTTGAAATTAAATATCCTAATAATGATATTAAAGGAAGAGTTGTTAAACCTTAAGGAGTGAATTATGTACAGAATATTTTATGCAGAACGTGATGCAACATTATATGAAAAATATCCAGACCAAAATACTGGCATCGATCAAATACTCGAACTAACAAAAATAGCTTCTGGTTCAAAATTAAACGGTGTTATTCAAGGAAATACATATAATACTAGATTTTTAATTGATTTTGGGTCTGAAATAACTACGCTTACAAGCGAAGTAAGTAGAGGAAATATTCCTCCTATTGGCAATGGAGCAAACTCTGCATCAGTATTCCTTAAGATGTATGCAGCATCAGCTAATGATTTATTAACTTCATATACTATCAACGCATTTCCAGTAACTGAATCATGGACAAATGGAAACGGAAATTATTCAGACAATCCAATACAAAAATATGGAGCATCATGGTATTATCGTACAAGTGATGATACTGCAGATGGCTGGACAACAGGATCAGCTGCAGCAAGTTCAGGCACTGTACAAGGAACAACTAATACAGATGGCGGAGGATCGTGGTACACAGGTTCAGGCTACCAAGCTTCTCAATCGTTTGCAAACGAAGCACCGGATATTAGAATGAACGTTACAGATATCATACGACAATGGGTTTCTGGCAGTATAACCAATAATGGATTCATCGTTAAACGACCATATAGCAATGAAATCTCTGGCCAAGTTTATGGAAGTTTGAAATTTTTTGGAAGAGAAACTCATACAATATATGTTCCTAGATTAGAAGTAGCTTGGGATGACATAAATAATGCAGGAGGAACAAATACAGTAACAGCAAACACATACGTTCCATATATCAAAAATATTAAATCAGAATATAGAACAGCAGAGATTGCAAGATTTTATATAGGAGTTCGACCAGCATTTCCATCTAGAACTTTTCAAACATCGTCATTTTATGAGACTAAAGAAAGACTTCCAGTATCAAGTTCATATTCAATAATTGATACAATAACAAATGAGACGATAATTCCATTTACTGATAAATATTCGAATTCAAAAACAAAAATAAGTAATGGTGGTGATGGAAGTTATTTCAACTTAAGAATGGATAGCTTTTTCCCAGAAAGATATTATAAGATAATGTTAAAGTGTGAACGTTCAACTGATACGCAAACGTTTGATGATGGATTTCATTTTAAAGTAGTTAAATAATGGCAAATAAGTATACAGAAAGAAAATCGTCGGAACAGCGAAAACAGAACCCGAACACTTTATTGTTGAAAATCATGCAACAAGAATATCCTGATGATCTTTTATTTGGAATGGGATTCTTAGCACAAAAAGAACAACATAAAACAAGCTTCCCAGTTGAATCAAATCCTCCATTACCAGAAGTCGAGCGTAGTGATACTGGTGTATTAAAAATAGTAGCTAAATATCAACATAAAATGAAAGATGGTTTGGTAATGTCTGGCCGTGCCGATCACGAAGGTTCAAAACCTGATACGGAAGAATTAGTTAAAGAATATACAAAATATTCACTTGATAAAACAATCCCAACTGTAGATGAAGATGAACTAGATGAATTAATAGATGAAGAATGGGAATACTTCGAAGACCCTGATGATGAGCCTCCAATTGTAATTGTAGAAGGCGGACAAACTGGTTTATTTATAGCTAATAGAAATTTTGCATTGCGTGATATACACGATTTATATATTCAAGAAGGCCCAGAAAAAATACTTGAGTTCGATGAATCATCTACAGATCAAATAACAGATGTATTTTGTGTATTTTATACTGTAGATGGAATAGCATATCCAATACCAAATTATAAAACATTAGAAGTAATGTTGGTGGAAGCAGGACTTACATACAACTCACTCCGTGTAGCAGATGAAGATCAATTTATTCAATTCGATTTAAAGTTTGACGGAGATGAAGAAACAGACCAATCAGCAGTTGAAGAATTCCGAGAAAGATTAGGATACGGTGCAGTGATAGATCGTACTGCAGATTGGACCACCGAAGTTAGATTCAGATCAGAATATGAAATCAGAGACCCATTCAAAAGAGATCCAGGAGATTATATTAAGCCATTGGACTTACGAGGCCAAAATATGTCTGAAACAACATTAGGTCCTAGAATTGATTTATATCAACAAGAAGATTTAGAAGATATGTATTTTGATCAAGCATTCATGGGACAAACAACTCGCGAGACATTACGAGAAAAGTTCGAAGGAAAAATGATTTTATTAGACTGGCCAAAAAAAGTATTATCAGGCTGGGGCGAAGATCAAGCAAGTAGAGGAACTGATGTTAAGTATGATGACGCTGTATGGGGTCTTCGTATGATGATAAATGGTCATTGGAAACAAGTTACAGAACCATTTGTAATGAGATTATATGCTGAATTAAACGATCAATATCTTGATTCAAAAGGTAATCTTGCATTAACACAGTATGAGGAAGACTGGGGCCGATATGGTAAATGGGGATATTTAAATTTATTAGTCGAAGCAGGCGCAGTTACAGTAATTCAAGATGCAGGAGATACCACAATAATATCAGATGACGGAGAAGACGATCCATTATGGTCTTTATTCTCACATATAGTAGAAGCAGATGGTTCAGAAGAATTTAAAGACCCAGTCACTGCAGCAGCCGCCGGAGTTAGGCCAGACGGAATAAAAGGTCTTGACAAAAGAGAATATACTGAATATTTAGATAATTATACAAATGGTGGCAAAATGTTTGAAGTTCCTCATTTATTAAAATACGAACCAAAAGGCTCAGTAGCATATTATGATACAGAACAATATAAATCATTAATAAGAGAAGCAATAGTACAAGGCGAGATTGATAAAGTAAAAGATGATATATTAGAATTATTTCCAAGCGTAGCTGCATTAGTACAAGAAACAAGAGCTCTATTTAATACATTACCTACCAATTATAATCGATACGTAACAAACATGTTAGGAGGTACGGGCCCATTATATCAAGTAATGAGATCAAAAGATCCTTGGAAATATGTTAAAAAGAAACGTAAAAAATTAAAAACAAAAGATGACCGTCATAACATTTTTAAATTATATATGAAAAATGGTCGTATGAGACGAAATTTATCTGAAAGCGAAGAAAACAAAATTGTTTCAAATGGTGGAAGGCATTGGATGAGAACAATATCACGTGATAAATTTAATGATAATTTAGTAAAATATTCAAAGATAGTTGCAACAACATCACCACTTTTCCTTCTTAATCCTGTTGTAAGTATGGGAATGGTGACCACTTACGGAGTTGCAAGTCTCATTAATAAATTGCGTGGCTCTGTAGCACATAATAAAACAAATAAATTACCTCCATGGAGGTATATGGACGGAGATGCATATTTGTACGATTGTATAGCTAGAGAAGTATATGAGACAATTGAAGAAATGTATAATAGATCTCTAGAGATAGACGAAAATTGGGAAGTAATTGTAACATATATAGACCAGGCAGAAGAAATAATATATCAATTTGATAAAGATTTTACACGCGCGGACAGTATAGAAGATTTTATAGCTTTATATGACTCATTAGAAGAAGTAGAAAATACAATCCGTAACCCAGAAGTATTAGATTTAATTGATAGAGCAGATCAATTACGTAAAGATGTAGATGGCAATCTCAAAAAATATTTAATGAATCAATTTAAAGCTTTACAACATATGCGCTCCCGATGTTATAATGGCCAAGGTAGGCGTAAGAAATTTGGAATCGCCTGGCCAAAGTCAGTACAAAAAATATACCGTAAATATTGTTATGACCAATCTGTTAATTTTTCAACTTATAATCCAGGATAATGGCGTTAGATAGATTTACAAATAAAGAAGAAATACTTAATACCGATGGTATGGTAAGAGGTATTGTTTGGAACGAAGAGGACCAAAAGCTATTACAATTAGACACTCTGACTGTATCACCGTCAGATACCCCAATTGTAGAGATACATGCATACACTCCGACAAGTGAGTATATTACAGGAGGTATTACCGATACAGGTGAATTTAGAGATAATAAATTATTTATAGACTACACAACCGCGCTATCAGAGTTTGAAATAACGCGTGGATTATTTGAAACAGTTGTCAATGTACAAAGATTATTATTAGGTACTCCAGAGGATTCAGAATTTTATATTAAAGAAATATCACCCGACAGGAGAGAAGTATATATAACAGCAAATCTTCCAGAAGAGGAAAATAAAGAAACTCAAATTGAAGAAATTCAAGATTATCTAAGCAAATGGGGCGAAGATACTTACACAGATATTACATATGATGAAGAAGGGAAGGAATCAGGTACTGTTGAAAGACCAATTAGTCAAGATATTGCGTTAAATTTCGGCGAGAATAGAGTTTATAAAATTATAAACCAAAAAGATTGGGGTGAAGAAAACGAATTTGTAGTAAGGTTATATCAACCACTTCCAGCTACTATTAATGAAAAAATGACATTATGGATTGTAGAAGAAATAGCCGATTCATATGTTGATAATATTGATATAAATGTAGTTCCAACAAAACCAATAACAATTCAAGTACCTGGACCAAATTTTGCGGTAGGAAACGAATATGCAACAGTAACAGAAACAGATTTTCGAACATGGAACCAATTATTAGATACAAATCTTACAACCACACAAGAGATACTAGATAGAGTATTCTCTGGTTCATTTGGCATGGGTCCTAGTTATGAAGGACCAAATAATTATGTATCTGCTCCTGCTATTGATTATAGCGGATTCCAAAATTATATACATTTTTCATCAGCTAAAGAAAGAGTAGTTAATTTTAAATATAAACTACAACTTATTGAATATTACGATGACCAAATAGGTACACTTGAAGGTGCACTTGGAGATGACACTGGTTCCTTGCAAGGCAATGTAGCTAAAAATAGAAGAAATCGTGATCGAGTAGTCGGCGGTTTTGATGGTTTTGAACGATGGTTATATAACGAACAAACGTCGAGTTTATTTACTCATTTTGAGGCATACAAACAACAAGGAGTTAATATACGTTCTAATGGTGGATTTATAGGAGAACATGGATATGAAATAAAACCATGGCCAAAATATTTATCAGGAAGTACATATTATTTACATCATACTACGTCTTCATTATCTACAGCATGGTATAATGGAGTATATTCATCTGCATCACTATATGATGATGAAAGTGATAATCAATTAGCTAATTCTATACCGGCTCATATTAGAAATGATGATAATAATTCGCAATACGTAATGTTTGTTAATATGATATCA
>Ga0209128_1001502_pt1 | contig 15888 bp, 32 predicted proteins | sample ETNvirnome_6_100_FD_184072 | JGI IMG/M metagenome (GOLD analysis project Ga0209128, IMG submission 184072) | Marine viral communities from the Pacific Ocean - ETNP_6_100 (SPAdes) (version 2) | ecosystem: Environmental > Aquatic > Marine > Oceanic | place: Pacific Ocean | collected 2013-06-19 | reverse complement strand
ATTACTATAATAGATATGGGTATCATGCAGGAAATAGTTCATATAAAATAGGTGGATATACAATGTATATACCCGTGGCACAATATCCAGATAAAGGAACACCACGAACTTGGACAAGAGATAGTAAATCATCTGGAACAAATTTAACAGTTACACGAACAAGAAGTACACAATCAAACACTAATAGTAATACTAATAGTAGTGGACATAGTAATAGTTCTAATGTATCATCAACAAAAGGAACATCAAGTTCTTCATCATCAGGTGGACGGAGAGTCACAAGAAGAAATTAAGGGGCTGAAACGGCGATCGACAGGTGTTATTTGACACTAGAGTGCAACAGAGTTTGAGTAGACTCGTGAAAAAAGACTCACAAAACCAAGATGGCGATAAATCGCTACAAGGGTTAGTAATTGATTGGCATTTAGCCAATACTGAAATGGTAAACGATTTCGTTGAACCTATTTCTAATTACGAACCAACTTACGCTTACGCATAAGTTCTTGGGTTGTCTAACACCCGAGCATAAAATAAGTTAGACGATATCTCGTTTATAGATTAGAGAATAAACAAATCTGTTAGTTAAACTCATCTGAGTAAATGAGGGCATGGTGGGTTGTTAGTTAACTACCGATTTGGAAACTAACTAAGTTGTGAATGACTCTTTGAAGAAGACATACTGCACATGGGTTCGACTCCCATCAGCTCCACAAAAAATAAATTGATATAAAACTATATTTTTACTATTTAATTTATATTAATTAACAAAATACTTTAAGGGCGATAGAATGGAAATTGTTGAAATTAAAGAACGGTTACAAGAGGCAGTTGGGAAAGAAAGTTGGGATCTTATAATTGAATTGATAGGAGATATTGATATGGAGATTGATTATATATCACCATTTAATGAGTATGAAGATGAAACAGATTGGGATGAACCTCTACTTTAATGGAAGATTCAAGAAACTGCCCAGAGGATAAGTTTTATATTGTAAATGATAGGCAATTAAATAGAATTAAACTATTAGTTAGGTTTTGTATAAAGAATGTTCCAGATATAAATACAGATAAGTTAACGGATTTATTACAAGAGTTAATATTACTTGAAGATATAGATGATTATTTATTTGATGAAGAGGACATTGTAATAGAAACCCAAACATATAATTTTGAAGAGCTATTAAACAGTACAGGAATACAGAATCACAGCGATACTGATACCAATCAATAATGGGCGAAGAATTTAAATATAAAATTATAATGAGAATAAGAAACTTAAATGGTGTATTTATATGAAAGAATTAAAAGCAACTCGTTGCCCACCAGGAGATCGGTGGACACTTACAGATAATGGTGATCAAATATATCCATCGTTAACAGAAGCACTAAACCAAATTTATATGGATACAGGATTAACTCAATTCTATATAGATGCGGGTAAAGGTGAAGTACATGCTGAAGATGGTAAAGAAAAACCAGAACCAATTAAAAAGTATTCTTTGTATGGAGAAGAGTATTAGTATATGCATAAATTAGTAGTGTCAATGGTTACGTTAGTAGTAGCAAATATATTTGCTTGGTTTCAATTGAATGGTCAATTCTTAAAGAACAGTCCCGAATGGTTAAAATCAAAATTGTTTGTATTAACTATAGGTGCGCCAATAGGCTTGGCATTTTGGTATGCTACTAAATGGTCTTATGAACATTTTGGATTTACTTGGAATATTAGATTAATAGGGTTTGGACTCGGGACGGTAGTGTTTGGTATTATGTCTTGGGCAATATTAGATGAAGTACCAACTCTTAAAACTATTATTTGCTTAATGTTAGCCGCATCAATTGTATTAATTCAAATAACAAATGTGATAAAATAATGAGTAGAATTGGAATAGATATAGATGGAGTACTAAGAGACTTCAAAAAAAGTTTTATGGAAGTAATGAGAAAGCATTATCCAGAAACTATGTTAGTAGATGAGCTTACTGAATGGCAGTTTGAAAAACATTTTACCTTATCTAAAAAAGAACTACAAGAAATATATTGGGATAAGTATTGTGATGCGGTGTTTCTTGAAGCACCACCAATCCCTGGAGCAATTGAGCAGATGTGGGATTTGTTTGAGTGGGCAAGTGAAAAAGATTATACCTTAGTTTGTGTTTCTTCACAAAGACCTATAGGTAGACATAACTCATTACATTGGTTAGGTAAGCATGGGTTGGGATTTGAAGAAACTCATTTTATAAAAGGTAGATATAAATGGAAAAAAGATATTGATTGGTTAGTAGATGATTCTCCAGAGAACTGGCACAATTGGAAAAAGGGGCGTGGAGATGAAAAAGGGTTTATTCTAATGGATGCACCATATAACCAACATATTAAAGCTATTCATAGAATAAAAGAATTAAAAGAAGTTAAGGGTATAATATAATGGTAATAGGTATAGTAGGACAGGGGTTTGTAGGGTTAGCTTTAAGGGCTGGATTTGAACCACATTATGAGATAGAAACTTATGATAAGTTTAGTACCTCTAAAAGTACAGTTAATTTACATGATTTAGTATTATTGAGTGATGTTATATTTGTATGTGTACCAACACCAATGAATAAAGATGGTAGTTGTCATACAGATATAGTAGAAGAAGTCGTATCAGAAATAAATGAGATATCTATATCATCTGATAGTAAACCAACAATTGTTATTAAATCTACAGTTCCACCTGGAACTACAGATAGATTACATAGAAAATATAAGGGCGTGGATGTTATATTCAACCCAGAGTTTCTCACAGAAGCAAACTTCCTTGAGGACTTTAAGAATCAGAGTAGAATTATATTAGGTGGTATTCGTAGAGGAACTACTAAACTACGACAAATTTATAGTAAGGTATTTCCAAATGTTACTATAGTAAAAACTGGAGCAAAACATGCAGAAATGGTAAAATATTTTACTAATTGTTTTTTAGCAACAAAAGTTTCATTTGCCAATGAGATGAAAATGTTATGTGATAAACTTAATTTAGATTATGATAAAGTTGTAGAGTATGCAACATATGATGAAAGACTTGGTAAATCACATTGGGCAGTACCAGGTCCCGATGGTGAGTTAGGATTTGGTGGACATTGTTTACCAAAAGATTTAAGCGCGTTAATAAATGTAGCTGTAGATAATTCTCTTGGTCTTTATATTAACGTATTATCAGGAGTTTTAGAAACTAATGATAAAGTTAGGAAAAATAGAGATTGGGAAGATATGAGAGGTAGAGCTGTAGTAGAATGAGAGATAATGCAGTTTACAATAGAGCAGATAATGAGGTTATGGTTAGAACGAATGGAGATGAGATACTTATTATTTGTAATACGGAATCACAGATGGATAAGGTAGTACAAAAAATGACTACTGATACTTGTAAATTAGCAGGCTATGAAGAGTGGGATGATAGTGATACGAAATACATATTAACATTTATAGTTTGTGATATTGAAGGGGCAAGTATAGAGATGGAATTGAATTAATTCGTTGTTATGTTATTCTTTTTTTTACTTACTTAACCAACCCACCAAAAATTTGAGAGTGCGTAGCCCGATTTGGTAAGGGAGCAGTCTGTAAAACTGTTTAACCATCAAGTAGGTTCGAATCCTACCGCACTCACTATGAAAAAAAGATTAGAAAAGTCTTGACTTGTACAGGGTTTCTTTTGTAAGATCAAATATATGATAAAATGGGTTATAAATAAATGGTATAAACACAGTCCTAAATGTGTGTGTGGATATAAAATGAAACTAACCAAAACTAACTTAGATGAATATAATTGGAAATGTATATGGAAAAAATGTGGTTGGGAAGCATTTGATAATGGAAATGGTAAATTACATTGGTGGAAAAAAAGTGAATAAAAAAATTAAAAAAGTATTTGATAAGATGGATCCTGAAATACAAGAAGCAGTTAAATTTTTAATTAACGAAATTATGGTAAAAAGGGAACTAAAAAAAATTGAAAATAATGAAAATAAACCTTGACTTGCATGGTCCTTTATGCGTATATTCTTGTATAAGAAATGATAGATAAATTCAATATTAAAAAAGGAAAAATAATAAATGAATAAAATGGTTGTAAAAATTGAAATGAGTGGAAACCGTTTCAATGCTTGGGATGCTGAAGGAAATAAACATACTTCAGAAATCAATAATAGTACTCGAAAGAGTGCGTTTAAGGCTGGAATGGCTTTGGAGAAGCGTGAAGGTAAAACTGGTAAAACTTATTGGTGGAAAGTTCCAATGAGTGAATTTGAGAAAACATCTACACCAGTATTTAATGCTGAGGAACTTGCAGTTCCTGAAGATCACGCTGAAGTTCTTAACTTCATCCATAGTTCTTATAGTTTGAAACCTGAACTGTTGGTGATGAAGGAACTTAAATGGAAGTATTTAGTTCGTGGCGCTGTTCGTGGTAAAAATCTTCTAATGACAGGTCCTGCTGGTTGTGGTAAAACACTCGCAGCTAAATCATTAGTTGGGGCTATGAATCGTCCAGATTTTTATTTTAATTTGGGCGCAACACAGGATCCCCGCGCTACTCTGATTGGTAATGTTCACTTTGATAAAAAAGATGGAACTTACTTTTCGGAATCACTTTTTGTGAAAGCGATTCAAACTGAAAATGCAGTTGTTCTGTTAGATGAGTTAAGTAGAGCTCATCCTGATGCTTGGAATATCTTAATGACAGTTCTTGATGAAGGTCAGAGATATCTTAGGTTAGATGAGGCTGATGGACAAGCCACTATTAAAGTAGCAAAAGGTGTTACTTTCGTAGCTACGGCTAACATTGGTAATGAATACACTTCAACAAGAGTTATGGATAAGGCTTTGATGGATAGATTTACGGTTGTTGAAATGGATGTTCTGAATGATGAAGAAGAAATGGGATTACTTTCTTATCTTTATCCAAATGTCGATCCTGAATTGTTGAAGGCTGTTTCTGAGATAGCAAATTCAACAAGAGTTGAAGCTGATTCAGAAGATGGTAAGTTCGCAAGTGGTGTTTCCACAAGAACTTCTGTTGAAATGGCTGGATTACTTTTTGATGGTTTCGGTTTAGATGAAGCAGCTGAAGTGTGTGTTTATCCTCAGTTTGATTCTGATGGTGGTGCTGAATCTGAAAGAACTTTCATTAAACAGTTAGTACAGAAGTATGTTTCTGATGGAACTGATGATAATCTTTTCAATGAAGATGAAATTGCAGAAGAAGAAGCGGAGTACGCATCTTAATTTAATTAAATTAATAACAAATAAAGAGAAAAAGCGTTCGAGTAAAATCGGACGCTTTTTGTAAATATAAAATGGAAAATATAAAGACTAAAAAAGAAATCAAAAAAGAATTCAAATTATTATTTGATGTTTATTCGGATCATATTGTAACCTCACTTTCAGAAGGTAAGAGTCCGATAAAAGCAATGGATAGAATTCTTCTTCTTGTAGATAGCTATAAGAAAAAATTAGAAGTATAGTATACACCTATTTATAGTAGAACTAAACTATAAATGGGGGTAACTATTATGGCTAAAAAAGTTGATGTTAAAGAATATCAATGTGAACTAATTAAAGTTGTAGACGGAGATACTATAGATTGTTATATAGATCTAGGGTTTAATCTGAAAACTAAGAAGCGTGTAAGATATATGGGTATTGATACGTGGGAATCAAGAACAAAAGATTTAGAAGAAAAAGCAAAAGGCCTTGCATCTAAAGCTCGTAACAAAGAATTATTAGAACAAGGTGTTTTTAAATTGAAATCGTTTGGTACTGGAAAATTTGGTAGAGTACTTGGTGAAATTTTTGTATCACCTGAATTCGTGGGAGATCATATTACTGAGTGTATTGCTAATCCAGATAGTAAAATTGATTTATCTTCAGATGGTTGGGTATCAGTAAATGATATTCTAATTGAAGAAGGTCACGCTTATGATTATTTTGGTGGAACAAAAAAAGATTTCAAAGCAGAAGCTAAAAAAGAAATCAATGAAGAAAAAGCAAAGGCATTCGAAGTTAAGGGGGGTTAATGAAAGAAAGAAAAAATATGCAACCTCAAAAGAAGAATTTACAGGAAAAGATTGTACAAAAAATAAATGTTCCATATAAAACAAAAAATACAACAATATTATACAAATATTATACTTGGAGAAAATAGATGAAGGTGGTAAAATATTTTTCAGCAACTTGGTGCGGACCGTGTAAACAGTTTAAACCAATTATGGAAGAAATAGCAAATGAAGGATATTCAGTAATGTTTATTGATGTAGATGAAGAAGAAAATACAGCAACTAAATATGTGGTTCGTTCTGTACCTACTGTAGTTATAGAAGAGAATGGAATCGAAATAGATAGATTTATAGGCGTTTTACCTAAAAAACAAGTTATAGAAAGATTATCACCATGATGTTTAGAGAAGAAAAAATAAAAAGGAATGTTAAAAAAACTCGACAAGGGGCAGGTAGAGGAACTAAAAAGCATGGAATAAAACCATACAGAGGTCAAGGCGGAAAAAAACGCAGATTTAGATAATATCGTTATATAAAAAAAATAAAAAAAAATGTATTTTGAGAATTTATATACATATATATAGTATGTAAGATTTTGTTTTTTGAAAATTGGAAAAGCAGAAAGACCGTACATCTTTCTGTGGGGTTGACTGAATAACAGGTTTCTTTTAAAGGCCTGTAATGTATCCCGAATCTCTATCGTGGAGAGTATTCACCTGAACGGTGGTAATACTGTGAGACATCATATGAGGGAGTTCGAATCAACTAAAGATAAATAACCAACTTTATCACTTCATTGGGAGTACCCGAAAGGAATTCTCCCTGAAAACTGACCGAAGAAGCCACACTTCAAGGGCTAAGGTATTTGTCAAGGAATTGTATCCGCTCTACCGATGTTAATAACATTAAGGAGAACCGAAGTAACTTTCGGTGGCAAAGTATGGAGTAAAAAAAATTGAAGTGATTCGATGTGGAAATGGTTTATCCACACCCCCAAAATTTTCTTTTAAAAATTTAATATAAGGAGCTTTACAATTTTTAGTTTCCACTTTTTAAATAACTTAAAAATTAGAGTTCCTTATATTTATTAATGAGTAAGTATGGTAACAGTTTAAGTCTGGATAAATCCTACTAATACATCTAGCGAACTTACTCAAAATAATTCAACGCTCATTATGAGGTTGATAAATAACCGAATATCAAGGTTCAAACGAAGTTGATATTCACAGTTGACTAACGTAACTAATAGGAGAAATAAAATGACTAAAGTTGCATTTCGTACAAATATCCCTTTTTTCGATAGGGATACTTTTTTAACCCCCTTTGATAAGATGTTCGACCAAATGGTTGAATCTCAATTTCCAGATGTTGTAAAGCAAGTTGGTGTAAAACCATATGCAGGCTCAGCATATCCAAAAGTAAACGTATATGAATACGAAGATAAGATTGGTATTGTTGCTGAGATTCCTGGATTGAATAAAAAACAGCTGGATGTGGCAGTTGAAGAAGGTATTTTAACTATATCTGGGGATAAACATAGTACTTTTAATGATGAAGGTGCTAAAGTTATTCGTAGAGAATTAAAACAATCTTCATTCAAACGATCTTTTGAGTTGGGTGAATTATTGGATGGGGAAAATATTTCAGCTTCATTTAAAGATGGAATATTATCAGTATCAATTCCAAAAACAGAGCCCGTAAAGCCAAAGAAGACCAACGTTAAGATTTCTTAACACATGCGCTTCATCACCGTAGGAGATACTAAATATCTCATCATCAGCACGGTATTGGCTGCAAAAGTATCAGAGGTTTCAACAGAGGAATTAAAAAGTAGATCTTTCCTAGTTGATACTGTGTTGAAGAACGGTGATAAGTTATATTTATGTATGACATGTATAGATATAGAGTTTGAGGAATTAGATGATGGCTAATAAAGATAAAACAATAAAACAAGAAGAAATACACGAAAGTATATTAGAAAAAGATTCAGCAGAATTTAGAAAACTTATGATGCGCTTTATCAATAATATTAACAAAGAACTTGATGAAGAAATCGAGAAAGAAATAATATATCGAAATAAAGATTCTTTACCTCAGGCATAATTCTTGAATAAAAAAGTAAAAAAATTAAAATATAAAATAGAATGGTTACGTCTTGAATTAGAAGAAGTTCGTGAAGTAAATGCAAAATGTTTAGAACGATTCTTCCAGGATTTTGCAGAGGTTTTAACAGAAGATATAGAGGAGAAAGTTGTAGAAACTTTACCAGAAAAAAAAAGTTTTCATGCAGCTGAACACGTTACAAGTAAACTGTTTAAAGAAATAGCAGTAAAAACTCATCCAGATAAAAGTAAAAGTAAGAATGAAATATTTATTAGAGCGAACAAAGCTAATGAAGTTAACAATTTATCAGAATTACTTGATATAGCTAAAGAGTTAGATATTGAAACTGATAAATATGTTGATGATGAAATAATGTTAGAGCAGCATTCATCTGAATTAATGACAAGAATTAAGCAAATACAGACGCAGGTTGCTTGGATTTGGTATCATTCTCAAGATAATGATCGTGGAATTATGAGAAATAGAATTATACAACTTCTAAAAACACAGTAATATTTATTATAAATCAATTAAATTAGGAGAGCACATTGTTAGAAAATTTTAGAATATTTCCGAAACTTATAGGGTTATCTGCATTGTTAGTAGCGGGGAGCGCAGCATTCTTTTCTGTATTTGGATTATCTAAATTATTTGCAGGAGCCACATTATCCGTAGTTATAATGGCTGGCAGTTTAGAGTTTGCTAAATTAATTTCTGCATCTTTTTTATATAGATATTGGAAATCTATTAATGTTTTAATGCGAAGTTATTTAACAGTAGCGATAGTTACTTTAGTATTAATAACATCAGCGGGTATCTTTGGATTCTTATCTAATGCATATCAAGGAGCTACAATAGAATTTGAGAAACAATCTACAACACTATTGTACAAAGAAGATAGATTAGAACAGTTAGAAGATGATAAGATTTATTTAAAAGATGAATTAGAACAATCAGTAAATGCATTACCAGATAACTATCCTACAGCGAAAAGACAACTTCGTGAAGAATATAATCCAAAGGTATTAGCTCTTAATGATGAGATATTAGGAATCAAACAAGAGATTGGTGATTTAAAAGTTGGATTAATAGAAACAGGGGTTGATGTAGGACCTGCAATATATTTAGCAAGAATTTTTGGGACAGATATAGATTCTGTAGTTAAGTTCTTTATTTTTATGCTTATTTTTGTGTTTGATCCTCTTGCCGTAGTATTAGTAATTGCTTTTAATATGACAATGGGATATAGAGAATATGAAATTTATAAGCCAGAATCTAAACTTAGTATAAAAGAGCCACCAATGGAAGCTTTACATAACACAAGTATTCCAACAGATATTAAAGTGAAATCAAAAAGGATTCCAGATACACATAAACCTAGGGATGGTGTAAGACCTGCTAAGAAATTTTAATATGTTTATAATAGAAACGTTTTTATATATAAAAAAGTAAGTTTATTAGTTGAGGGGTTGAAAAAAAGTTCTTGACTTGTATAGTATTTTAGGTGTACATTCATATATGAATAAAAGGAAAATAAACAAATGGATTTAAAAACATTAACAAATACAAATGCATTGGAATGTCATAAATGCGGACGTTGGGTAGAAAATGTCGGCGAAGAAGCAGTAAAGGTTACATGCTCTTATTGTGTATTAATGGCAGTTGGATTTATAGATTCTATAACTAACGAATATAAACCAACTGGTCGTCCAGTAGGGTGGCATTGGAGAAAAGAGTTTGTAGATACGGATGGTACTGTGTTTCATAGGGGTAAAGAACAACCTGAATTAAAAGGTACTCTTCCACCTACTGTAGTGAAACCACCAAAGAAAAGAAAAACTAAACGTCGGACTAATGAACAAATTCTTGTTGACCGACATAAAGAAAAAAAGGCAGCTCTTAAAAAAGCTGTAAAAAAACAACAAGATTTTATTAATCACAATATGAACAAAGGATGATATAATAATGAATACAGGTACAGTAAAATGGTTTGATGGAAAAAAGGGTTACGGGTTTGTAGCTAATCCATCAGATGGTAAAGATTACTTTGTACATTTTTCTGAGATTCAAAGTAATGGATTTAAGACTTTAGAAGAAGGTCAAAAGGTTACATTTGAGGTTGGAGAAGGTACGAAGGGCGAAGTTGCCAAAAATGTTAAAATGATAGATTAAGGAGTTATGTTATAATGACTAGAAAAGAAAAGTTGAATACACAAAATGAATTTTCAATATATGGAGTGTTTAGATTCACTTCATATTTGATATCCGCAGTAGCAATGTATTTAGGTGATTTACAAATCGCCGCAATATCATTTGGATTTGGAGCTACTTTAGGGTTCATTCGTAGATTAGCTAGAATTTGGGAGTAGTATATGGAATTAATGAGTTGGTTTATAAAACCATTTGATAAGTTTATGATATGGTTAGGTAGTACAGCGTTTGATACTACATTTTTTGGAATTAAATTAGGATATATAATAATCTATGTTAGTATGTTCTATATGGTATTTACATTAGCTGGTGCAATATATGACAAAGGGTTTGATGCAGGAGTTAAATCAGTAGAGGTTATTAATGACTAGAAAGAAAAAGAATGTACCATTTCATATTAAAAATGATATGAAAGAATTTGAATTGAAAGATGGTAGTAGATTTTGGGCAAAGGATGATGAAACCGCTTTATCGTACAGAGACAAAGTTCTAAAACTAAAAGGTCCTGAAGTAGCTGGGATTTTCACAAATGGAATGTTATTTAAGGAAGTAGGTTTAGATGTTTGAATTTGTAGTAGTATGTTTGTTAGGTTATATAGCATTCAAATTGTATGATAACGATTATAAGAATAGATTCTAATGGGATTTAACGATGATTTAAAGCGTAGAAAAGATGGTTCTTATATTTTAAAACACAAAAGTAAAGAAGGTAAAGAGGGGGATTGTGTCGAATGTGAACAGAATCCTAAATCAAAAGATTTATTATATAAATATAATACTGAAGATATGCTTTTGGTAAGAAGCCATATAGATACCCATTTACGTTCTTATTCGAAACACGAATCTATAAAACCACTTTGGTGTGTAGAATGTCAAGCTTTAATAGAATATAGAATTAAGGTTAAAGATGAAAAAAGTAATTAATTGTCTTAAAGAAGATAATCCAGTAATAAAGAAAAAATTAAAAGAGGTTTCAATTGAAGAAGGATTTAAAATTGCCGAAGAGTTATTCAGGATTCTTAATAAGAGAAAAGACGGAATTGGGTTGGCGGCCAATCAGTTGGGTATTGATGCCGCTGTTGCTGTGGTTAATGTTCGGGAACCGCTTATATTAATTAATCCTGTTATTAAAGAACAATGGGGTGAGATAGATTATTATGAAGGTTGTTTATCATATCCAAAAAAAAGTGTTAATACTAAACGATATAAGAATATAATAGTACATACAGAACAAGAAGAATCAGATTGGTACTTTAGTGGAGCAGAAAATCCATCCGATGGTAAAGGTAGTTGGGAAAAAGAACAATCAAATAAACAAGAACAAGAATTAAGAATACTTGAATCAGTTTGTATACAACACGAGATAGACCATTTAAATGGTATTAGTTGTATTGATAAAGAAGTAAAATTAAAACCTATTGTAAATAAGAAATCATTCGGAAGAAACGAAATCGTTATGATTACTAATGGTAAAGAAACAAAAGATTTGAAATGGAAAAAAGCAAAACCACTTATAGATAGTGGTGAATGGGAAATCTATATTGGAGGTCCAATAACTTAATAATTTTTTAACATCTACTATTTATAATAGAATAAGTACCGTTTAAACTATAAAATGGAATAAAGATGAAAGATTGTTGTGATAACTGTAAAGAAGGCAAAGAATGTTGTTCAGTACATGAAGGTGGAATGGGTATATTAACTTCCGACCAAGCCGATGTATTACAAGGCATAGTAATGAGAAATAAAAATAAAAGTTTAAAGGCTATTTTAAATGTAGCAGTGAAGAGTGGATATTTTAAAAATGTGGATAAAAAAGAATTGTTAGGATATATTGATGGTGCAAAACAATTTGTTAAATATATGAAAAGTCATCCAATGGAATCTATAAATGAAAAAATGGGTCCAGAACAATATCACACATATATGCAATATGTTTTTGATACTCAATTTAAAACACCTGATGAAAAGAAGATGAAAAAGAGTATCATTAAAAAAATAAATGTTGGTCAAAAGAAAAAAGGTTTACCCTTATTTAAAGAATCAGATTTAGGATACACTTATAAAAAAGGTAAAACAGTAAAAGTCAAACATAAGAAATCTGGAAAAGAATTAGTTATTGTAGATAAACCAGCTGTAAGAAAAAAATATGAGAAATTAGGATTTATTGCTGAACGCAAAAAAAGAGATGCTAATAATTTAACTAATGAGTTTTCAAAATCATTTAAAAAATTTACAGTTGCAGTTAATGGTTTAGCTAAAAGTATGTATAATATAACTGGTAATAGAACAGATCAAAAAATTGTTATGAAAGCGTTCAAAAAGCATATTATTCCATTTGTTCAGTTAGTTGATAGTTGGAATCGAGGACAACAGAAGAATCCACATTTATCTGAATCCATAAATGAAGCTATTAAACCACAAGGCTATTCTCAACTTAATACTATGGCGAAACATGCAGGTATTTATATTAGGGATTTATTAAAAGCTCTTAGAAAACAAGATGATAACGCAGTAATTCGTGAAGTTCATTTTCTCGCGGCACAATTTACTACTATGGAAAAAATGTTAAAAGATAAAAAATGGAATGCAAAATATAATGAATCTGTAAGTGAAGCAAGAACTATTAATGTAGAACCTAATTGGGAAGGTGTGTGGAGATACTTTAAGTATATGGCACAAACTAATCCCACAGTTTGGAAAAGAATGCAACGTAATTTGGGAAGTGAGTGGGGCAAATTAGAGAAAATGGCACAACAAAAACGGTGGCAGTCTGAATCCGCAATTTTAGAATTTAGTAAATATCGTTTAGGTGGTTTATTAGATAGTAAGTTAAAAAAAAGATTAGAAAGAACTATTAAAGTTATTGGTGGTAAAGTAGATGCTGTTGGTGATGATTATATTAAATTTAGAATGGGTGGAATGGATTTAAATAAATTACCAGCTGTGATTAAAAAATTAGATAGAAATAAAAATGTATGGATTGGTGATAAATATAGTAAAAATATATGGGATAGAAAAAGAAATATTGATAGATTAGAATCCGTAAATGAAGCTTTAAAATCTAAATCAAATGTTGTAAAATTAGCAGGTGCTGTTTTGTCAAACATGGAAGATATGTATGATGAACAAAAAAATCCAGAAAAAGCAGTAAAAGCTTTTGGTACTATGATAAAAAATTCATTAGAACGAATTTCAAGAATGAATGTAAAACCTCACCCACAATATGATTATACAGGCCGAACTCATCCTATGATTAAAGATGAAAAAAGTCATTTGAAGTTTCTTAAAGATTATAAGAATTTAACTAAAAAAATGATACAAATAGTTGGTGCATTAATAAAGAAACCATCTAAGGTTGGGATAGTGAAATTGTGGAAATATTATCAATCAAGTGATTATTCAGAAATGACTTCTGTTATAGCAACAGGTGATTTTGATAATAATCATATTATAGAATCCGTAAATGAAGCCGCTCCAACGGGTAGAGCAAGTATAGTTGGATTATCAGGAAATAAAGATTTAGTAATTCCAAAAAATCAAATGTCTAAAGCTAAAGGTCAGTATAAAAAAATGTTAAATCATTTAATGAAGGCTGGAAAATCTATGAATCAACCTGGTGAAATAGATATGATGGTTAGTCATATGGAAGATGCTTATGATGAGATGTTAGCTTTGTGGAAAAATGTAAAGGTAGTTAAAAAAGAATCCGTAAATGAAGCAGTAGAACCACAAGGTAATATGGCTAAGATAGCAAAGGTTGTAAAAGATAAACAAGCTACTAAATTAAGTGGAGTTATGATTGATATGCAATCTGCAAATCTTTTGATGAAACTATGGGATGCAGTTTCAGATAAAGATAAAGAGAAGATGAATAAGATGAACGCAAAACTTTTAACAAGTATTATTAAGAAACTTTGGTCAAGAATAAACTTAAAGTTACCGATATGATAAAATTAAAAGATTTAATAAAAGAAGTTAAAGTAGGTTCAGCGCGCATTGGTTTAGGTGGTAGAGGTAAAGAAATTGAAATAGTTGTAGATAAAGCTATGGCTGGTAAATGGAAACTTGTTTATTTCAATATGGCAAAAAAATATGTTAGTGGAGTAGGGGTTTCACCCGAAAGATTGATAGATCAAAAACCAATCAAGTTGTCATCATCAGAAAAAAATATAATCAAAAAGATTATTAAAAACCCAGAAGATATAGCTTATATGGCTGATGAATATGTTAAACCCATTGATGTAATAAGAGCTTTAAACGGTAACGGTTAGTGCCAGCAAAATCCAAAGCACAACAGAAATTTATGGGAATAGTTCATGCCATTCAAAAGGGTGATGCTAAAGCTTCTGATTATTCGAAGGAAATTCAAGCAGCCGTTAAATCTATGAAGAAAAAAGATGTTAAAGATTTTGCCGATACTGATAGAGGGGGATTACCTAATAAGGTAAAAAAGGAAATTATTGCAAAACTTCGTGAGTTAGTTCGTATAGAGTTAGAAGGAACTTGCGGTTACGCTCCTGATGGGAAACTAGATGTACATAATACTGATAAATTAACACCCGCAGGTCCTCATTTATTGAAAAAGAAAAAGAAAAATGAATCTGTAAATGAAGGTCAAACTCAATCTATTGATGGTAAAGAGTTGTTAAATTATTTAATGAAAAGATTTAAGATGAGTAAGAGCAAGGCAATTGCCACAATGAAGAAACAGAAAAAGGATTTGTCTTTTCTAAAAAAAGAAGAAAGAGATTATAAAGCAGAATACAAGAAATATGGTTCATCTACTAAAGCAAAGAAATACAGAGCCGAGTTAAATCAGTATAATAGAAAAAAAGGAACTTATGGTAATGGTGATGGTAAAGATGCATCACATAAGGGAGGCAAAATTGTGGGATTTGAAAATCAATCAGTAAATCGTGGAAGAGCTGAAAAGAGTCGTTTGAAAAAAGAATCTGTTATATTAATGAAAAATTTAATAAAAAAATAAAATATAAATAAATGGTTTTTAAGTATGATAATAGTTATAGATAATTTTTCATCCGAATGAATAAAAAAATTATATTTGTGGTGTGGTTAGTATTAGTAATAGTATGGAACTACCAATACCCATCAGCGCTTCCATATGAAGATGTGGTTGTTACAGCATGTTTAGCTTTTTTAGTAAGATATTTTGAAAAGTGGGTTGATAAATGAGAAGAGCTTTAACTTATGATGATATAAATATAGCACCAGCTTATAGCGATATTTTATCTCGAAGTAATATAGATTTAATAACTAGGTTCACAAAGAATACAGAACTTACTATACCAATAGTTTCTTCACCAATGGACACCGTAACAGAATATGAAATGGCATATGAAATGATGGAGTGGGGTGGTGTTGGTGTTATACATAGATTTAATACCATTAAAGAACAATCTCGTATGATGAAAAACTTACATAAAGAGTTTGAAAGTTATTTTAAAATAGATAAAGATTTTGATTCACCACAAACATTAGATGAAGCATACGATCACTATGTTAAGATAAATGGATA
>Ga0209128_1001501_pt1 | contig 15890 bp, 17 predicted proteins | sample ETNvirnome_6_100_FD_184072 | JGI IMG/M metagenome (GOLD analysis project Ga0209128, IMG submission 184072) | Marine viral communities from the Pacific Ocean - ETNP_6_100 (SPAdes) (version 2) | ecosystem: Environmental > Aquatic > Marine > Oceanic | place: Pacific Ocean | collected 2013-06-19 | reverse complement strand
CTGAGACTTTAAGTGCGTCATCTACTCCTTGTGTATATATATTACCTTCGTTTGTCTTTACCATTCTTTTACTTACTTTTGTTTTATATACATTTTTCAATTCTTTTAATCTTTGGTCAATTAACCATTGGTGTCCATCGTGCCGCGGTTGCCATCTACCTATAAACATCGAGTATTTCATCTACACACTCCTCTATTGTTTTATCTGTTGTATCCATATCTAAAAAATTTTGTAATGGTGGTTCATACTCATCTGAAAAGTATTTTTCTTTACCACGAATTTCTGTTGTGTGACAATAAACTTCTAATACTTCAAATCGAGGTTGTTCTTTTTTATAATGTGTACCTTTACCAATTATTTTTAATTGTTCTCTTAAATATCTATACGGCGATACCAATGAAACTACAGGAACAAATCCTTTACTCACTAAAAATGTTGATGTATCTATTGCAAACTGAATGTTTTTTACTCTACCACTTCTACCATAATCTGTAGAATCATTAGTTGCTAAAACCATTCTTATTTCATCACCATCAATATGTATAAACCGCGTCCTTGATGAATCTGGATTTGAATATTCATAACAAAGTTTATCAATAAATTCTCTAGCTAATGTTGTCTTACCACTACCTGGTTGTCCAGTAAACCAAACTATTGCATTTTTTTGTTCTAATTTTGACATTTAATCAACTCCTTTTCATAATTTTCCATACTGTGAATAGTTAATTTAAAAATATCCCACTCCATAGAACCAAGTTCACCACTTTCTGTAATAATATCTGAAAGTTTAGTTATAAACTGCATATTCTCATTTGTTAATTTCTTACAATCAAATTCTATAGTAATATTTGGAATATCTGAATCCTCAACTCCATCTGTTGGTATAGGTCTTAACTTATCTGTTAAATTATATAAAGTATTAGGTTGTTCTTCTTTTTGATATTTCTTTACATTCTCATAAGAACAATCTGAATAAAATATACTACACCAAGGCTCTAATATTCTTAAATGTTCCATACCACAATTCTGTACTACAAATCCAATATGATATTTTTTAGATACAATAGGTTTCATTGATTCATCATGTTGAACTACAGTTCCCCACTTACGAATAAAATTTCTCATATTTTTAGTAGTTGTGTGAATCCACTCTTGAGAATCTTTCCCAGGTGCACCACCTGCCATCGGATTAAATCGGCTTCCTCTACTTGTCAAGTGATACACAAAACCTTCCCAAGTCTGTTTAAATGAACACCCATTTAATTGTAATCTATTCCATATATCACTATCTTCTTTTGATTGTGGTGCAAATAATTTATCGTGACCACCAACGCTCCAATAATCTTCTTTATGTATTGCCCAAGGTGCAAAAACACCTTCAGTAACTTTATTTTTATACGTATTTTTTATACTACGAACATAATGTAACAAATCTTCTTCTTTAAAATCTTCAGGTTCTATACCAAAATCTTTAAGTAACTTTTCTGGCCCATCAGGATGTAATGGTGGTTCTATTCGTGTTGCGGCTACAATAACTGTAGGTTCAATTAATTCTACTATCTTAGAATCAAGGCCTGGACACGCATACATATCTGAATGAAAAAACATAACTATATCATTAACTGCTTTTTCACATAAAAAATCATACCAATAAACAATACCCTTTCTTTCTGTAGTTTCATTTTTATAGACCTGTATATTATCATCCTCAAGTTGTTGTAACCACTCCCAAGTACCATCAGATGACGCATCATCTGCTAACAATATTTCATGTTGACCATCTAAATTATTTCTAATAGAATTATAACACCATTTTAAATAAGAAATATTATTTCTTGATGGAACTATAAAACTAATCTTCTTCATCTACTACAGACCTTCCTTTTAATTGTTCCCAATCTCTTTCAGGTCTCACTTTTAAATTAGTATTCCAAACTCCATTCAAAGTTTCCATGTCCAATCCCAATGATTCTCCAAACTTTATAATAGCCTGTATATCTTTGGGGAAACAACTACCACCAAAACCAAATTTACCATCTGGTCCTGGTATATTCATATGAGAATGTCCAACTCTACCATCTCTAACAAATCCTTCAAGTGCCATTTCCCAATCAACTCCACACTTGTCTGCTATTAACTTCATTTCATTTAAAAAAGACACTTTAGTTGCAAAGAAACAATTGTTCATATATTTTATCAATTCTGCTGTTTCATAATTAGTTAAAATTACAGGAACCGTTTCTCCAAATCTCCATTTAAATAATTCACTCACTCTTTTAGCATCACGATCAGCGGCTTTTCCACTACCACCAACAATGAATCTGGCTTGATTAATAAAATCATATCTTGCACTTCTTTCAGTTAAAAATTCAGGATTAAAAACTATACTTAAATTACTATATTTTTCTTGTAATTTTCTTGTAGTACCAGGTACAACTGTTGACCTCAATAAAATTACATTATCATCAACCCAATTATAATCTTTACATATTTCACTAATATCATTTAATGCTGAATCTACATAATCAATATTTATAGAACCATCTATATTAGACGGTGTTGGAACTGATAAAAATATAAAATCTGATTCATGTATTGTATCAGATAAAAGATTAAGAGATTTCATTGGGTCTTTATCATAAACCCTAACTTCTGCATCACAACCAGTTTGTGGTGAAAATCCAAAATGAACCGCTGAACCAACAAATCCATTACCTATAATTCCTATCTTCATTTTAAACCTTCAAGTATATCTGTTATATAAGGTACAAAATTCTTCTCATTATAGAATGAATTTTCATAGTTCTTTCTACATATTTTACTACAAGTATCATAAAAACCTTTATCATTCTTTAACTCTTTAGCTAAATGTTTAGCCTTTTCAATATCACCATCATTTACTGATAAATATGGATGCAATTCTTCTTGAGTATCTAATCCTTTATAACCAATACAAGGTATTCCGTGAAATGCACAATTTAATGTAAATGTACCAGCGGCGTGTGTTGGCATCATATGTACACCTATATGAAATTGACTTAAAAAATTTATCCACTCTACCCAAGTCATATACGGGTGATGAATTATATCCATCTCATCTTCTCTATCTATTTTTCTACCCATTGATGGTGCGTGTATTGGCATATCAAACTCTTGAGCAACAATGTATGAATCAAATCCACCATACCATCTAACCATATTACCACCAATTATTACTTCATCTCCCCACTCACTTCGTGGTAAAATACCTAATCGTTCTGTTAACATTAATGTTGGCATCTTATGTACTAATGCATTAGTAAGTCCAGAATAATATTTAACATCTTTCTCATTATGAGCAAATAACATATCAAATTCTGTAAGTATATTATACCACCAAATTTGTTCTTCCATTTTATAATCTTGAAAATACCAATGAGGCCCTTCTTGCATTGATATAACTTTCTTACTAAGTTTTTTTAAATTACCAATCATATCAAACTGTAATAACTTATCTACATTAGTTTTTGGTAGTGTTACTACGGCAAAATCAAAATAATCTTCACCAAAATGTTGTAAAACTCGTGGTACTTCAAATATAGGATAATGTTCTGCTCCTAAAATATATTTAGTAGAAACATCATTCCTCATATTAGGATTATCTAATGAAACCTTACCTGACCAAAGGCCTTCGGTGAACCATGCAATTTTATAATCTTTTAAACCCATTCAACTAATTCTTTAATTTCTTTTTTGGTCATTTTCTTAGCAGTTTTTGAATTATAAGGAGCAGTCAATTTATTATCTTTAACATTCTCTTCCATTCGAATATGAATATCATCACCATAAAGATACGTTCTATCTACCTCATTTTTAGATACTAAATCTTCATCTACTTTTTCACCAGGTCGTTTTCCAACTACCTCTATATCATCAGAAATAACTTTAGCTAATTCTAACATATTTACACATTTCATCTTATACGATTTTACAAACCCACCACCATGATGTAATGCCCAATCAATCGTTCTGTTAATTAACATAGCGGCGTCATTTTTCGTAAATATTAACCGATTCATATTTGGGTCTGTAAGTTTAAGTGGTTTACCTTCCTTTTTTAACTTTAACCAAAATGGTAATACCGAACCACTACTATGAGCAACATTAGCAAATCGAGTTACCGCAAATCTATTAGTATCATTATTACTATTCATAAAAACCCGTTCCATCAAATACTTTGAAGCTCCATAAACACTCTCAGCTAAACAAGCCTTATCTGTACTTATACCAACTGTAATTGGTATATCATTTATTATACTTGCTTCTACCACATTTAAACTTCCCATTACATTTATAGTACATCCAGCAATAGGATTAGTCTCCATCAAATCAATATGTTTCATAGCCGCTGTATGTGCCACTACATCTGGTTTCACATCTTTAAAAACTCTAAGTAAAAATCCCTTATCCTCAATGTTTCCCACATAAGACTTTACATCAGGATATTTTCTCTTCAGACTAGCTATCTTTTCTTCGTTTCTACTAACATTAATAAACTCATTATCATTATCTTTTATGAGAGCTCTACCTACTGTTCCTGTTCCTCCTGTGATTAATATTTTCATTCATATACCTCTTCAATCCATCTATTAACCCAATAAATTACATAATCAATATCTTCTTCAACCATTCTATTATTACAAGGTAATGAAATTAATTTAACCCACTCTTCCTCACAAACTGGATACTCTCTATCTTGTAACAATGGTGTATATTTGTATAATGGTTTAAAATGAACTGATGTATGTATTTTCTTATCTGCTAAATAATCAATCAAATTATCTCTGGTATATATTTTTACTGGTAATCTTGGACAATAGTATTGTACAGTTTCCGAATGCGGTGGTCTTTCTAATACTGGATGTAATTCATTATTATAACGTTCTTGAATATGTCTACGAAATTTTAAATGTTCAGGTAATTTTTTCATTTGTTCTAAACCAATCGCAGCAATAATATCTATCATATAATATTTGTAACCAAGAATATCTACTTGATAATCCCAAGCATATCCAGGTTTACCACTTTTACCTTGAACTCTACTCCAAGTTGAAGATACTCCAAACCAAGTCATTTCTCTACATCTATCAGCTAACTGTTTATCATCTGTAGTAATCATTCCACCATCGCCACAAGGTAATGTTTTAACCGCTTGAAATGACCACACTGCACAATCTCCATCTAACCCAGCTCCTGGTGTATAACAACTGTGAGCTGTATCTTGAAGTATAAACCCATCAAATACTTTTCTTAACTCTTTATAGTCAGCAAAAACTCCAGCGTCATCTACAGCTATCAATAATTCACTATTAGGTTTTTTATATCTTTCAACTTCTTCAGGGTCAATACATAAAGTGTCTCGTTTTACATCAACAATATTAGAAGTAAAATTATTCCATAAAGGTATCATAGCAGTTGCTATAAAAGATATAGCTGGATTAATTACATCTATACCCTTCCAACCCATAGCCTTCATTACTAAATCTTGTCCATGTGAAGCACTTGTTACAGCTATAGCATATTTATGTCCAACCATTTCAGCAAACTTTTCTTCAAATTCAGCCACTTTAGGGCCTTTTCCCCACCATCCACTTTCAATAACTTCTTGTAGTGCTTGAACCTCTTCTTTACCACCTTTTGGCCCTAATACTGATAACATATTTTCTCTAATCTTCATTATCATCCTCTTCAAAAACTTCAATCATTAAAACATTTGGATCATGAATTAAAATCATAACGTTATCTTTTGTATGAAACTTAGTAAATTGACCCTGTTCAATAGTTTCTGTATCTACTCCATGTATTGTTTTACAATAACCATCTATAAAATGTACTATTTGAGTAACATATCTACCTTTTTGTGCTACACTTGATTTAAGACCTATCATAACTAACTCATCGGATGCATATCTGATACATCGCCTCGTTGACATTCATATATATAATCAGAATCAACATAGTTATTACTCAAATATGTAATTTTTTCTTGACCAAATACTTTATTCATTTTATAAGAAACTAAAGCTGGAAACAAATTTCCAAAAGAACCTAAACCTTTAGTTCCCCTATAATGTGGTTCATCATTTTCACACCACTCATCTTTTTTTACAAGTGGTGGTGTATACGCTTCAATGCGTGGTTCAAACCCATTCATAGCTTTCACATCCTTATATTTCATACAAATAAAAGACGGTCTAACTTTTACAATTGACATTTGTTTATCAAACATATATTGATTTTCCTCTTTAACATAATCTTTAAAATACGCACCATCAAACTCTTCTGTAATTCCTATCTCTGATTTTTTAAATGGATCAAGATTCTCTGTATAATCTCTACCATTACCAACTACAACATAACCTTCATTTAAAATTTCTAAACAAATATTTATAAAACTAAAATCTTTTATTATTAAATCATCATGTAAGAAAAAACATACAGTATTATCACTCAAATTAAGATATTCAACTGCTTGATCGTATGCTCCACATTCCTCGCCACCATTAAAAAATTCTTTACACTCAAACTTATCTTTTATTTCTTCAGTAGGTTTTCTATGACATGACCAAAATACATCAATATAATCTTTATTTTGTTCTTTAAGTTCATATAAACCATCAATTAAATTTTCTCTATTCATATGCCAACCACATATAATAAATTGAATTTTCATCTCTTTATCCTCCAAATCTTCATCATACTCTTTATTTTGACGTGTATCAAAAAATATTTTACCATTCCTAGCTACATTTAACATATAATGTATACGTTTTTTTGTTTTTTCAAATGGAGTAAATCCTAAATTTTTAAGTAACAATCTTGAACCTAAATTAGATAAATGAGTTCTAGCTGTATGAATTACTACATCTATTCTAATACTTGAACCAGATTTTGTAAGTGCTCCGTAAAACGCTTGAGTTGTTTTTAAATCTATAAAAGTTTTTAATCCTTTTGTTCCTAAGCCTTGTTGTTGGTGCTCTTTCTTAACTACATATGAATAAGTCCACTCCAATGCATTTGTTGAACTTTTCTTTTTATCTTCAAGCCATTGTATATTACAATTATACCGCATATAATATGCTGCAGAATACAACGCTACAATTTTATCATTATAAAGTGTAACAAAAGTTCCAATACTATAGACAGACATTTTACGATACCAATCATAATCATTAGAATGTCCTTGTTTGTCTAACTTCCAAGTATTATTCTCTTCAGTTAAACTATCAAGAAATTCACGAAACTGTTTATAAGAAACTTTTCCTAAACTAAAGAAATCATATTTTCCATGTGAAAATAATTTTTCATCAATACCATCAGGTTTAAACGGCTTCCAATATACCACAGCAGGAGTACTACCTAATGTCTTCATTCAAACACATCCTTCCACGTATAAGTTTTCGTTTGATTAAACATATTATGTGCATTAAACTCAGATAATTTATTTGCTTTATCATACCACGTATGTTTTTTTCTTCCACCATTCACATCCCCAGGCATAACTTCTCTTTCTCCTTCAACATACATTCTTTTTCTAATGTGTTTTCTATTATGAACTAATAAAACATTTTTAATAATATATTCTGGAATATTATCTCCAAACATTTTCTGTAAACAATTCATAAACGCAGTATCTTCGTGTATAAAAAAACTACATTTAGGAATATTAACGCCAGATTTAACAATGTCTGAAGAAATTACTAATCCACATCCATTAAATTTTAATTTATTTGTAACTCTAATGTCTAAATCTTCAACTTTATCATTAAAAGAATTCATTTCCTCAATATTCATATTATAACGAAGACTCCACCAATTTTCAGTATCTACTCTATTTCCAATATCTATAAATGGTTTTACAGTAAATTCAGGATGTTCAATTATTTCCCAACTTTTATCCCACATTTTACAAGTCCCAAAAAACGCTACATACTTAGGAGTTTTTTCTTCTACCGAATCATGTAAATTATCTAATATTTGAAAGGTTTGTCGTGGAATAAGTGAATCTGTTTCACCCCACATCAATACATCAACGTCATCACAATAATTGTTATTAAAATCTCTACGATAATCTGCAATAGTATATATGTTATTTACTACTTCATTAATATTATTTTTAATATTATATTCATCATAACCAAAAATATCTAACAACAAAGTATTATAATTATTTTTTATTTTTGACATTGTAATTTGTTCATTATCAATTTTTTCTAATGTTTGATCACAATTAAAATATAAATCAATTATTACACTATCTTTATTTTCAATAGTATCAACTGCATTCTTCACACTCTGTAAATATTCTTCTACTAATTCAATTTCATACCATTGAATTAAACAACCTATTGCAAATTTATTTTTTAACTCATACATAACTTAATTTTGAAATTCCTATTCCCATTTCTCCTTGTAATGAATATAACAAATATAACTTTTCATCTTCTTTAAAAACACATGGATCTCTAACCTCATTAACAGGCCCACCATATCTTAAAGTAGAAGATCCTGGCATAGATTTTCTTATCGGTAAATTAACTCCTTCATAATCTTTAGTTGGCATTAGTATTTTTTCAATATGTATTGGTGCCCAATCTTTCAAATCAATTTCACACACATAAATACTTTCAGGTGCATCACCAATTAAAGTGTAAAATAAATATAACTTATTATTCTTAACTAAAACTGCCGAATGTCTTACATCCTCTATAAAATTAAATATAGGCGTAAAATCTGAAATTCCATTCTTGCTTTCATAAAAAATACCATCAACATTATCATTTTTTGCATAAGAATAATACTTGTCTTTATACTTAAAAACTCTAAAATAAAACTTACCCAAACACTCTTCATCAGAAATAAATGAAATACCATCCTTTGAAACAGCTCTAAAAGTATACTGACCATCCATATATTTTGTATGATAATACACAACTATATTTTCACCATCAACGTGAACATCAGGGCTAGCAATATGATCATACCCAGGTGTATCTGTAACTTTTAATGTTCCTGAATTATAAACTTTATATGGGCCTTCAATATTATCTGAATATGCTAATCTAATATATTTTCCTTGATGGTGAGAAAAATATAAGTAATATTTTCCCAATGGGTTTTTTAACCACTTCGGAACTTTAATTAATGAAGGCCCATTTATATTATCACCATCATTATTTTTTAACATATCTGGTAATATAACTGGATGTAATTTTTTAACCATAAATTTTTGATTAAATTTATAATCAAACAAATTCATATCTTCTTGATAAAAATTATTTACTTTTTCAATAGTATCATCATCATAATATTCTGTATAATGCACTTTATCTCTATAATTTCCTTTTTTAACAGGTAATTCTATTTTAGGAATATTAAATTTATCACAAATATAATTAAAATCTTCAGAAAGGGTTTCAAATTTTCCAATAAAATCCAATTCAATATTTCCACTAATACAAATATAGGGATGTAACATATCATATTCTTTTAATTCGGTCTTAGTCCACTCCTTAAACCCCTCTATGGACGTTTCCTCTACTGTTTTACCTTTACCTCGTTTTTCCCAAAAATATCTTGAAACTGCTATCTCATACGGATTTCTTACAAATGCAAATTTAAAATAATTGTTCCATATCGTATCACCTAAAAACTGTTTTGTTTCTTTAATTGGTGGATGTGGATGATTAGTCCAAAATTTATCCATATTTAAACCTGTACTATGAGAATCATCATCTATACCATCTCTATATTGACCAGTAATAATATCATCTTCACCACAATGTTTAGCTAAGGTAACTTGTATGCTCGAACCAGCAGTTTTCCGTGTTTTAAAAAATATAAATTTATGTTTGTGAGATATTATCAAATTTAATCATTCCCATGAAAATATTTATATGTTTTCTCCATCCAATATAATGTTTTATCCGCATTATGATTGTCGGGTATAGCATTAAAATGATACATCCAACCAAGTTTAGTAAATAATAAATCATTAGTTAAAATTTCTTTTCTCGGTAAATCTTGCATATTAAATTCATATGGAAATAATTTATAATCTATATTTTCTATTTGAACAAAAAAATTAATAACTGGTTGATCAGTTCCTACCATAAATGTATTTTGTATATTAACTATATTATCTCTATTTTGAATATAAAAATTTTTAATCATATCATATAAAGATTTATGTTCTTTATTTACAATCAAAAAACCTGAATTAAAATATTCCCAAAATGGGAAACTAAATCCACTAAACAAATATTTTGAATAATTCTCTATACTTCTACATATCCAATCACAACTTCCTTCTGCTGGAATAGCACAAAATTTATTTTCTGACATTTCAAAAAAGTTTGGACATTCAGGATGTACCATTGTATCCGCATCAACAATAGCTATTTGATCATATTCAATATCATTTCCATCAAGTAAATCAAATACATAAGTTTTATACCAATTGGGTTTCATATAATCCGTTTCGTATAAATACTGGTCTAAAACAAACAAACGACAATCATTTTTATCTGCAAAATGTTTCCAACTTTTTACAGCATAATCATAAGGTTTAGACCGCTCTAAATTCTCAGGGTTTTTTATATTAGTAATGAATATTACATTTTTACTCATACAAACGGAAACTCCAATCCTGTATATAATTTAAATTGATGAGCGGCTTGTAGAGTAGCTAATTCTTTACCAGTTTTTGTTGTCACTATACAATCTATAAAATATTTTGACTTAACTGATATATTTTCTACAGGTGTACAATTATAAGTTATACTATTACTTTGAATATTATCTATAATATCCCAATTTTCTCTTGTTACTACAATAGGATTATAACCCAATGACTTAGAAGCGTATTGTACCGCCCGCGAATAACCACCATCACCTAAAATATATAAATCTATTCCTTCATATCTTGATAAAACAGTTTTAGCAGCAAGATAATCTGTATTATACGCTGTTAATATACCACCATCATTTAACATAGTATTAATTGCTCCTATTTCCACTACATTATCAGCACAAAAATCTTGAACACCCATACATTCAAATACTTGTGTTTTATAAGGCATTGTAATAGCAAAACCTTTTATATCCAATGTTTTTACTGATTTTACTGCATCTTCTATGTTGCTTACTGAAAACGATTTATAAATTTTATTTAAACCATAATAGTAAAATGCACTATTCATCATTTGACACCCAGTATTACCTGCTGTTTCAGCAAATGAACAATAAATTTCTGTATCTTTATTGATATAACGCGTATTCACTTAAAACCTTTTTCGCTATTTGTTCAGCACTTAAACCATATTTCTCATATAATTCATCAGGCGGGCCTGACTCTGGAAATACATCATTCAATCCAATCCTTGTAACCTTTCTTGGCCACTCGTCTGTTAAAACTTCAGAAACTGCAGAACCTAATCCACCAACTACCGTATGGTCTTCAACTGTAAATAACATATCACTCCATTCTGCACATTCCACAATTATATCTCTATCTATTGGTTTTAAGGTTGGTATATTTACAACTCTAACATTTCTGCATAAACTATAAGATGTATTTTTCTCTATGAGATTGGACGCCTCAATAACATCACCTAAAATACATCCAGTAGAAAATATTGTTATAGAAGCTTCTTTTTCAGTACCCTTAACTATCTGTCCTTTACCGAATTCAAAAGGCATCTCTATGTCTTCAACTGGTTGTCTACCCAATCTTAAATAATGTGGTGAATCCAATTCTGTTTCACATAAATACTCAATGACTTTAATCGCTTCAGAATAAGATGCTGGATTTAGTATTTTCATATTTGGTAAAGCTCTCATAATACTAACATCTTCTAATCCCATTTGAGTAACACCATCTTTACCAATAGCCATACCAACGTGACTACCAACTATAACAACGGGTCGATTTGAATACGCTAAACTACATCTTATAATATCATATCGCCCAGTAATAAATGAACCAAAGGACGCCAAAAAAACCTTATATCCATATTCAGATAAACCTGACGCTATTCCTATCATATTTGCTTCAGCTATACCTATCTGAAAAAATCTATCTGGATGTGATTCTTTAAAACTGGCTATCTTAGTAGCTTTACCCAAATCTGCGTCTAATGCAATAATATTATCATACTTATCACCCATTATTGGTAACTGATATCCAAGGGCGTCTCTGGTAGCTTTCATATTAAACTCCTAATTCCTTCATAGCAATCTCATACTCTTCATCAGTAGGAACTTTACAATGCCAACTTGGGTCTTCCATAAAAGAAACTCCTTTACCTTTAACAGTATCTAAAATAATACATTGTGGCATATGATGTTTAACATTACCTATCTCTCTCATTTCATATCTAATAGTATCCATATCATGACCATCTACAACTGTACAACTCCATCCAAATGAAGATATTCTCTCTTGTAAATTATCATACATAATACTAACATCTTTTGAATATCCATCATTCTGTCCCCCATTACAATCAATAATACAAACTAAATTTGATAATCGTGTTTTAGGATAATATATCAAAGATTCCCAAACTTGTCCTTCTTGTAACTCCCCATCACCCAATACACAAAATACAGTTCCGTCTTCACCCCTCAAATTTTTACCAAGTGAATGCCCAATAGCAATACTTAACCCTTGACCCAAAGAACCTGTGGTAGCATCCAAATGTTTTAATGCGTCTTTAACTGGATGACCTTGTAATGGTGAATCTATTTCTCTAAACAAATCTAATTCTTCATCCGTTATTTTACCTAACTCATGTAATACTGCATATATTATAGGAACGGCGTGCCCTTTAGATAAAATCAATTTGTCTTTACCACCAATATCATAATCTTCATACAACACACAAGTTAATTCTGCCATAGAAAACGCACCACCAATATGACCTGATTGTTTATTACGAACCATATCTATAACCTTTTTTCTTAATACACTTGGGTCAATTTTCATTTTGAACTTTTTCCTTTAACAACCCTACAGCCATATGAGTAACTTTTGAAATACAATCTTCATAATGAAAGTTATTATTATTACCACCAGTTTGACCTGGAAATTTTGAAGTTCCTGTTAATCTCAAAACCAAATCAGCATAATCATCACATTTAGTATTTTCACTTCGTGTCATTAATATATTTTTCATTCCAATAGATTTTCCATATTTCAGTGCTTCTACTACATTACCAGAATTACCAGAACCAGACATTCCAAATAAAATATCATTCTCTTCTGCTTGATATTCTAATTGTGCTTTAAAAATCTTATCATATCCTAAATCATTAGTAATCCCTGTAATCACTGCTTGATCACTACACAAACTTACAGCTTTAAAGTGATTTCTATTTTTACCTTTAGAACTTTTATCTTCTGATACAAATGGGTGCATATTTAAATCCACTACTAAATTCTGAACTGACGCAACATTACCACCATTACCACACGCATATATAGTTCTTTCATTTTCATATGCGTCAAATATCATTTTAACAAAATTAACAATATAATAAGTTGATAATCCTCTAAGAACTGTATTAGATTCAATCTTATATAAATCAATTAATTTAGGTAAAGTATATTCAAACTTTTCCATAATCTTCGGGCCACCTATAATTCTCATTCAGTTTTTTAGTTAACATTAATTTTCCATATAAAAATAGAAATTCTCCATATCTACCTTTATGAAAATGTTTATACAAAGTACAAATATTCAGATATTGTAATACTCCTAATAATTCAATAATTTTCCAATTAAAACCATTACTAATACAAAATTGTTTAAATATATCTTTAAAATAAAGTAAATTACTTTTAACATTGAAATGAATAGTAGCTTCTATAGTAGTATATTTACAATCATAATATTCATTCAATATATTTTTACCATTAATCATTAATGCGTGATATAATTTAGCCAAATCATAATTTACATCACCAACTTTTTTACTTTTACCAAAAGTGTCTCTCCAATCTATTAATATAAATTTATCTTCTTTTTCCCAAGTGTAAATAATATTTTCTGGTTGTAAATCTCCGTGAAATAAAGTTGGAATAGCATTATCATAAAAACTTTGCCAATCTATTTTATCTAACAAAGTATATATAGGTTCTACTTCTACTCCATTTATTTTTTTTATTAAATCAAGTTTACTACCTTCTAATTCAACTAATCTATGCCTTGTTTTATCTTCATACATAAATTTACAATTTTTTTCAAATTCTATAGGATCATATAATATGTTTGGATTAAACAAATTTTCACTAAAATAATTAAAAAATTTACTCAAAATTTCCTCATCATATACATCCGATAATAATTGTCCCTGTATATAATCATAAGAATACATATTATCATTTAATTTAGTAACTTTAGGACAAGTATTATTTAAATATTTTACTCTCTCCACTCTAATTTTAGCCCTATTAGAATCATTAAAATATTTTATTACTTTATTATTATCAATAAACAACGCTTCATCACTTTTATTTGCTACAATCTCATTAGGAAAATATTTCTTAGTTTCAGCATAAGATTTATTATTACCTGTATCGTACCAAGTAAAATCTATTAACTTAATATGTTCTAATCCATCAAACCCATGAATAACCTGATATTCATCTTTTACAATTTGTCTATTTTCTAAACTATTCCAAAACTCTTTATAATCACAAATTCCAGCCATTCCGATATATGCTCTATTACCAGTGCCATAATACAAAGTATCTAAATATTTACTTCCACGTACTAAACAATAATTTAATGAATCATCAATATCAATATTAGAAACACCTAACCAGTTTTCACCTAAGAAGTTAAACTGAGTATCTTCTTTAACAATAGTATCAACTGATGTAAAAATAAATGGACATTGTAATTCATCTTTACAACTTAACAAACTATAACCAGGGCCTGAACCAGGTTCGTTATAATTATCAATAGTAATATAAGTTATTTTTCTATTTGAATGTACTTCATCCATATAAGACTTAATTTGTTCTGATTTATAACCAACGGCTATAACAATTTCAACAGACTTATCTAATTTGTCAATAATATGAGAAATAGTAGCTTTATTTTCTAAAGGTAAAAGTGCTTTATGTAATCCATCAACATCATTATTTCTTGTACCTTCACCTGCAGCTAAAATACAAAATTTAAAATTATAATTTAACTCTGTATCACACTCGTAACAATAATATAAATCAACATAATTAGCTCCATAATCAGAATATGCTTTAACAGTTGATTGACAATTTGGACAAAAAGTAATTTTCATCAATTCCCCTCGTGTTCAGATTCTATTTTACCACTACCTCTATCTGAATCATCTTCAAATCTAATACAATCATTTAAATGTGCGGTAGAACATTCAAGTGCAGTATAATCTGTTTTTGCAATAACCCTATGTTTAGTTCTTAAAGGTACACACCAACCTTCCCCCACTTTATAAACTCGTGATTCTACTTCACCATCTTCATTCTGTAATAAAACTTCAGCTTCACCTTCAATTACATAATTGGTTTCAACTTTCTTCTCATGCCATTGTAAACTACTTTTATATCCTGCATTCATATGAATAAGTTTATATGCATAATGTTCATTTAACTCTAACCATAGTTCATATCCCCAAGGCTTTTCTACTCTATAAGAACTGATATCCAATCTGTGAGATTTATTCTTATCTATTTTATCTTTATATTCTTCAAGAGCTTCTCTTACCCAAGTATCATCTATATAATCATATTTTGACATTTTCAATCCCCGCATCTCGTTTTAAATTTATCGCTATAGCAGTATCACCTTCTCTATCAGGTTTT
>Ga0209128_1001500_pt1 | contig 15891 bp, 20 predicted proteins | sample ETNvirnome_6_100_FD_184072 | JGI IMG/M metagenome (GOLD analysis project Ga0209128, IMG submission 184072) | Marine viral communities from the Pacific Ocean - ETNP_6_100 (SPAdes) (version 2) | ecosystem: Environmental > Aquatic > Marine > Oceanic | place: Pacific Ocean | collected 2013-06-19 | reverse complement strand
AAATCACCAAATGAATCTGTCCATTTTTGTTTATGTTTTTCTACACTGTCGATAAACTTAATTATCTGTAATGCCTTTTTGTGTCTTGCCATATGCTTTGGTTTGCCATAATTTGCTTCATCCAGTGGCCATTCCAGATGGTCTAGTTTCAAGTTTTTATCTTTTTTACCTTTTTTGTCTTTCTTTTTCTGTTCTATTTTCTTCAAAAGTGCTTTCGTTCGCAAACCACTAGTGTACATATCATTTGGTGACATTTCACGACTTGGTCCACCTGGTCCACCTAAACTTTCATCCAGTGGCCATTCCAGATGGTCTAGTTTCAAGTCTGGGTCTAAACCCGGATGGTCACCGGCTGGATAGTTTGGTTTCGTTCCCGATTTCGGTTTCTTTGTTCCCAATATTTTTGAGAGGTTCTGTATCCACATACGAGTCTCACCAGTTTTATATGGTTTTCGACTTTTGTTACGTCTGACGGTTGCTTCATCCACCTCTTGCTTCGGTGGAACAAAATATGACATTGTTCCATATCTGTCATCTTTGACAATGATAGGTTTGCCTGGATTGCGGTGTGCATATGCACGAATGTCTTGATTTTCTATGTCTTCCATATTTAATTTCTTATTCCATCTTTCATATCGCATTCTACCGTGCATACATTTGGCATAATCATCATTGGATACAGTGAAAACTGGACAACCTGCAAAGGTTTCATTTGTATCTTTTCTTCTTTTTCTTGGACCTCCCAAACCTAAAATTGGGTCAAATCCAGCAAGATTTTGATTTGGGTTAGAAGAAACGCCACTTGAACTAAATCCACCCTGCATTGCATTTGTTATTTCTGTAATAAATTCTTTATATGTTTTCATAATATTATATATCAATTCTTATTAGTGTAGTCTTCCCAAAAGTCTTGTCTTTCTTTATTTGACTTTTTACGAACTCGTTCACTCATTATATGATCTGCTATATTTCTATTTCTTTTTGGAGTTCTTTTTATTGGCGACCTATCATTATTAATTTTTGCAATAGTACTTCTTCTTTGGTTGGGTGTCATGTTTTCTGGAACAGAAATGTTTCCAATCTTCTTTGGGGGTTTGTCGCAAGGCATCCTAGAAGATTTTATGTTTTTCTTTTTGTTTTTACCACATCCACATCCCATTATGAACTCCTAGTGATATTTAATATTTTTTGAATTTGTAAATCACATTTGGCTTCTCTTTGACCACCTGGCCAGTAGAGATAATCTTTTGCTTTATTTTTCTTTAGATTTACAAGGAGTGGAAGTGTTGACTTTTCAATCTCTTCCATCTTTGCTTCCAACAATATATCATATTGTTCTTTTACTGCCCCTGTACCTTCACAAGTAGAATTCATTTCCAAAATAAGGTCTAATTTTTCTTGCATTGCTTTGATTTCATCTGGTGTTGTTTGGTCGTCAAGTTGAACTAACGCATTAAGTTCGTCCTCGTCTGCCGCAGTGAATCCAAAATCATAATCGTCATTAAGAAATTCTTCTGGTATTTCTGATGATGCCATTTTTATTCTCCTACTATTTGTTCTTTAAATAGATTGTTTATTTCATATGTATAAAAGTCTTCGGTAGTTTTTATATTATATTCTTCCTCCAGATATTTTTCAATTTCTGTTATAACTACCTCTCCGTTTGCACCTATTTTCTCTACTTCATCTTTGAGTAGAACCATTGCAGTCGGTAATCTTTTTAAATTTGCTTTAAGTGTGGGGTCTGGAACTTTTGCAATTATCTTTTTGAAGTTAATTACAAGACGATTAAAAACATCTACAGATTTTTTTTCTTTTGAAGTAGTTAATTGATCTACTTTTTTTAAAAATTTACCTTTGGAATCAATAATGCCCAATTTAAATGCATCCATTTGACTAAAAGGTGTAGTCATTGCTTTAATAAATTTAAATACAGTAAAAGCATTTATGACTTTATTTAATTCTCTTGTATCTTCATATATCATTTCAATTTCTCCAAAAGTGTTTTTATTTTATGTTCAAATGGTATTTCACTTAATTCGATGTCTGATATTGATAAAGGGAGATAACTGAGGTATGAAAGAAATGATTTTAAATGTGGATGAAATTTATTTTCTATTTTGTAAAATAAAATACGACAACAAGGTTCTGAACCAAACACATTATTTAAAATAATTAAATGATTAAGTACTAACCTCATTTTCAAATCTCCACATTTTTCATATTTTCCGAAAAGTCTTTTTATATATTTGATTCTATTTATATCTTCATAAAATTCATCTATATTGTCGCACTGTGGATTTGTATATGCTTTCATCGCATACATCACAAAATTATTTTTATTTAATTTTTTAAAATCCATAATAAAACATTTCTATATTATTTCATTTATTCTCCTTTAGACGGAACAATTTTGGCATCGATGTAGTACAACCCATCATCTTCTTGACCAGAATCTATTTTTAGTGATAATCCAACTCCGTTATTAAATTCTTTAATATTGTCACTTCTATAGAATCCAGTTTTTAAGTCATGTGTTGGAATTGTTCCAAAAGACCCACCCCATCTGCTAAGGGGAATGTTCACTGTTTCATCAGTAAGAATGGATGAGTTGTTCCAATCAAAATCAAGCCCAGCCGTATTGAATTTGTGACGAATTTGTGCCATTGCGACTTTTCTGTCTAAAAATTCTCTTTGAGTGAATGCATTAAGAAAAGCATTAAGTCTTGCTACTTGTTCCTCATGCTCGACTCTGTGAACACCAAAATCATTATGAGCAGTTCTGGCTGCACCACCTTCAATATTTTCACTCTCTTGGAGTTCGCTTATTTTACTTTGTAGTTCTTTATAGGTTTTCATATAATTTCTCCATATATGGTTGTTTCACTTTATTTATTCTTTTTAGGCTTTTGATTCTTGTCCCATTCAGAAAATTTCTGTATTTTTCTTGAATTGGCGGTTTTATATCTGTTCCATGCTCCATTAGAAGTTGCAGGGTCTGCAAATTGATTGCTAAATTCAGATTTAACCACATTTTTTGTAGTTGTGTCATTTTGATTATTTTTTGCCATTTTTATTCTTCTTTAATATATCTAGTTGCACTTCAACCAAATTTCGTGCATTTTCTATATGTTCGGACATTTCTACCTCATCAACATCATCTGCTTTATTCCAACTACACCATTGAACCATGACATACCCAATTGCTTGGCCATACTTTTTCAGAGGAAGAAAAGAAAATGCTATTACATTACTATTTTCTAGAAGTTGTTTGCACCAAGAATCTTCAAGAGTATCTACTACATAAATTTTTGAATCATCTTCTAGTAAAAGCATCAATCCTTCTACACACATTGATAACAGTAAATTTTGCTTTACGGACATCTCAGAGGAAACACCCTTATCCAGTGATTCATGGGTTAAAGACAATTTCTTCATGGAGATACCATCTAAAAATTCTCCAGTGTTGTGGAACTGAACGATTTGGGCTCTTGCAGAGTCTGTTTTTAATCTCAATTCAGTAAGGGTTTCGTGTAGGATGGTATGTACACTCCAAAAGCAATTATCTGGAAGCGACACTTTTTGTTTTTTAATTGCTTTTCTTTCCTTTAGAAGCATTCCTATCTTTCCCTTGTTTACTAAATAATAAAACCCTGTTGCAATACCTGCTAACACCGCAACGGCAATACCTCCAAATTCGTACCAATTTGTTAAGTTATTCATATATAGGTGCCCTGTTTCTTACGATTCTTTTGTTTTGAATACTAATTCTCTTGCAAATTTATCATCTATAGTCATGTACGGAGTATCTTTTAAATATCTTTTAATTAGTTCCGCTGTTCCTATCTCCCCTGCACCATGTTCTTCATTGGTGTCAGTTCTCCATTTATTATTATCCAACCCTCTATTTGTTTTAACAGAAGTAACTTTTAAATTTGATGGTGAATTATCGGATGGGTTTCCATTTTTGTGGTGTACATCGTTATCATCACCTACTGCAACTCTACCTTGCTTGATTAGTTCTCGTCTTGCAAGAGTTCTTGCACTTCTATTTGCTCTCTGTTTTGCTTGTGCATTATATTTTTTAAGATATGCCGCCCTTTTAGGATTACCCGATACGGATGCATCACCTTTATCTTCTTTTACTGGATTCATATGTAAGTCTAGAGGTTTTGGAGGGTCACCAAGTTCCCAACCAGAGTCTCTGTTTAAAGTTTTATCAAACAAATCTCTTGTTTCAGTTTGTTCTGGATAATTTGGTAATGCTTTCAAATAGTCTTCATCAAATTGTAATGATTTCGCATATTCTGGACAGTCTTCTTGTTCTATGAATAACTTTAAAGTATTTGGCCAATTATTATTATCTTCTTCGATTTCTAAATGGTCAAATCCTTCTGTCCATCGAAGGACTTCATTAATTACCACACCGATGGGGTTAAGTGGACTTATGACTTTAAAGTAATCAATAAACAATTCTTCTCCCTCTTTAATATTATTGACCGCATGAGCGTAGAAATTACCATCATTTTCAAGCAATGAAATATTTTCATTTATATAAGAATGGTTAACAAATCTAGCAAAATCTGTTCTTTGATATGATGGAGTGTCTTCTAGAAGGTCTAGAAGATTAAGATAGTATAGTGATATTTCTTCTCCTTCTGTAATATCTTTTTTGGCAAAAATTCCTAATCCGTGAACAGAAGAATTTTTAAATTCATAGGAATCATTAACAGGTTTACGAGATTTGTATCCCTTCTCCTTCATCCAGTGAGCAAGAGCAAAGGGATTGTCAATGCTTTTATCTTTTTTCATTGCTTTGACAGTTCCTTCCCAACCTTCGGGTGCTTTTTCAGTGAATAAACTAAATTCTTTATTTAAACTAGCGCACTCTTCGAGTTCATCAGATTCGTCTTCGAGTTCCTCACCATCTTCCCATTCTCTTTGATAATCTCTGTATTCTGAATCTTTTTTGATAGGAATTCTTTTAGTTTTATTACCAATTTTTACTTCAGTATTTCTACCGCTGTCTTCTTCTCCAAATGTTTCTGCAAGATCACCGTGAGGTAATTCTATTTCAACACTTGCATTATAGAATTGTAACAGTTTGAATGGGTCATTGCCAATCCAATTCATTGCTTTTCGTAGGTATTCTCTTCCATTTTCTTCATCATTAAACTCTGAGAAAGTCTGCACCCCTTCAATGATACCACTTTTGAAACTTAAACCCAAAACTGAATACCAATTATATAATCCTACCCTTGGTGATGCCTTTGTATCGTGTTGATTACTCTTTACTCGTACTTGAACTCCAACATTGTCCATCATTTTTGTTATGTACTCACTGTTAGGACCACCAATTTCTGTTATTTTTCCACCTGTTCCATCTTTGTTGGCAGTAATCATGTGGGTTGCCATAGCAGGAGAATCACAACTTTCGCAAATATCCATTCCACAACAACCATCACAGAATTTACCACAACCTGTCATCGATTCATAAATTAAATGTCGTTTAAATGTTTGAGCAAATTCGCTTTTCCCTTCAAATACATCTGCAATTCTGTCCATTATGTCCCAATGTTTATCTTGTTGCGCTCGTAATTTCTTTTGAGCATTTTTATTCATACCTTTAAACATTTCAGGGGTTGGTACAGTTCCCTTTGCATCTTTCCATGCAACTTCACAGTTTTGACCTTTTACATCACCTTCTCCCTCACACTTACGACCTGGTCCAGTTTTCTTCCAAAATCCTGGTTGTCTGCCACCTCGCGCTCCTATTTTGTTATCATTACCATCTCTATCTTTCATCCACCATGAAGTTGGTCCCATTCCAGTTCCTAGGTCTGCTTTATCGAAATCCTCTCCAATTTGTGCTTTGATACTTTTAAGTTCTTTAATTAATTCTTTATCTTCTTTACTGTCAAAGAGTTTTTCATTACAACCTGTACCCACACCGTCTGCATTTCTTCCAGTGCAATTTAACATCCTATTCATTACTGCATCCAGAGTTGCCATTGCTTCACCTTTACCACCAGACATCAATTGACCGTCACCAATTTTCATTGACAGTCGTACTTGGTTTCCTTCTTCATCTACAAAATACACATCTGTTTTTGGAGTTGTATTTGTTGCATCATTATCTGCCCATGTTTGTGAAGTTTTTATTTCTTTTGCCATTGCCTTGCCAGCATGAAATCCCTTCTTGCCCTTCATCAGTGGGTTTTTCATAATTTTATCCCAGAGTCTTCTGCCCGCAGGAAGCATAGTAGGACTTTTTGCTAATTTACCTAAATCTTTTACAGAAACTCCAGCATCTTCGGCGCACTTTTTAATTGCTTTGACACTGATTGCTTCATGACATCCTCTGGATGCAAGCACTAACGCATGTTCTACATCTACCGCGGAATGTCCCCATGATGGAAATATATCGTTTCTTGTTTTTTCTGCTTTTTTTGGGTCTTTTTTCTTTTGTGTTGCTCCAAACCATTCACCAATTTTATTAGCAAATCCAAGAAAATATCCTCTTTCTTCTTCCTCTTTGCGAGCCGCTTCCGCTTCTTGTGCCGATTTAAGGTCTTCAAGTTCTTGCATCGCTACTGCTGTATCAAGATTAGTTCGTGCAAGGGTATTTGCATCGGTTGCGGCAGCCACTTCAGGGTTTACTGTAGGTTCTGTTGTAGGTTCTGCACTAACTGCACTAACTGGTTTTTTTGCTTCACCTTTTGGTTGTTCTTTTCCACCACCTGTTGTCCTTTTCATTTTTAAAAATGTAGCAGTGTCTGTCCAGTGAAATCCTTCTTCTCCTACTTCATTATATTTCTTTTGACCAGCATTTTTCATTTCTTTTGCTGAACCTTCACCTTTTTTGGTATGTCCCTTTGCAATTCTGTCAACTACCAAATATTTTTTGGCTTTATTCTGCACCAAGTAGTAAGTTGGTTCTTTCTTTTTTCTATTTGCCGCGTCATTTGCTTTCACCCTTTCAACATTTTCTCTATCTTCTATCAAGATTTCGTTTTCAAAATTATAGTCAATACTTTCAACTGCTTTTGATGGTTCTGTTGCTGTCATTCTTGCTCTCACTTGTGCTAGTCTCTCTTTTTCAGCCTTTTGCATTTGTGGCATCATTTTCTTTGCGATTTGTGCGATTCTCTTTTTCTTTTTCTTTATTTTTGCGTCAATTTTTTCTCTTTGCATAAATGGAACATCAGACCACTTCATACCCTTGATTAGTTTTGCTCTAACTTTTGCAATTGCCGCTTTATTTGCTTTCTTTACTAGTTCTTTTTTACCTTTTCTTCTTTTTTCTTTCAGTTTTCTTTTTCTCGCTCTTTTCTTTGCGGTTCTCTTGGCAGCCCTTGCCATTTTTCTTCTCGATTGTACTGAAAGTTCATCTAATTGTTCAGATTCATCTATTTTAAATTCATGCTTAAAATCGTCATCTATTTCTAGTTTATCTTTTTCTTTCTTTTCCCTTTCTTCTCCTTTTGGCCCTTTTTTCCGTTTTTCGATACTTAATCCTATTGAATACATGTCATTTGGTGACATTTCGCGACTTGGTCCACCTCGTCTGCTCAAACTTTCTGCAAATTCTACAAACTCATCATAATCAAACCAAGATTCTTGAATTTTACCACGAATTCCCATCCCCTTTCGTATCGCTTTAAATAGTTTCATTATATCTACTTCTGAAACATGTGAAGGTATTCCTAATTTAAATGCATTTAAGTTTCCTTCAGCAGCCGCTGCCCTCATCTTGGATGCAGACATTCCCTCTACACCTTCTGCATCTGGGTCTCTTTCTCCCGCAGATACAACTTCAAAATTTGAAATGTTTTCATATCCTTTTTTACCGATATATTTTCTGATACCATTTCTAAATTCAGAAACTCTATCTGCACCCACTACCATAACAACATCTGTATATCCTTCTTTGCTTAACTGTTGCAATACAGTAAAGGGATTACCAGAATCTCTATTTACTATAATATTCGTATCTTTAAGCACCTTTTTCATATATCTAGATTTATCTAAGGCAGGTAATGGATTTCTTTTAGAGTCTTTGGTATTACTTCCATATATTCTGTATTCTGCACCTCTACGCCTCGCTTCCTCTTTTACTTTGGTTGCAAGCAAAAAGTGGCCAGTCGTGGGTGGATTAAATCTACCGAATGTAAAAACGATTTTTTTCATATTAGACTCCTGATGTGTATTATATGTATAAAAAACAAGAGAGCATACATATTGGATACTCTCTTGTTTATATTTATCCCCACTGGCTTCAGCGGGTTACTTATTTTAATATGTGACCACCTCCTCCTTATGTTAGAAGCCAGTGGGGTATTTTAATTTAGATCATTGATTCCAAGGAAATTTTTCTTTCAACCAGTTCCACAGGGGTGCCCCTACAAAAGTGCCCGCCACAAATACCAATGCGGTGAACCAAATTGTTCCTAAAAATCCATCTACTGATGCTAATGTTGTCATAATCTTTCTCCTTATATTTTTCTACAAGTGTAACCTTTGTGATGGGTTCTTTCACCGTTTATTACCTTATGAATTGCACTTTTATTCAATTCATTTTCGCGACAAAACTTTGAAAGATTTTCCACTATTGTTATATTCCCATCACTATCCTTAAGTTCATATTTTGACTTATCTTCTATATGTATGTTTCGCCATTCCCAGGACCCCTCACATTTTACAAATTCTCCACCATGCTCTGAAAGAAATGTTTTACGGTGTATGTGTGCCTTTGAGTCATCATTACATCTCACCCATTCGCGAGTATTTCTTCGGTTTATTAAATCTTTATTCATTTTTTATCCTTTAATCCAATTTTTGTCCACTGTAAAGTTGGCTTTACTAAATTCTAACCTATCTACAAATTTTACTGCACCATTGGTATGTTTGTCAATTGCCACATACCCTTCTGGTTTAGTAACTTTAAATCCATCTGTTGTTTGTATAAATGTACCTATGGACTTTACCGATTCTAACTTGCGTAGAAGTAAAATCTTTCCTTTTGTTAAAGAGGACCGTAAAGAGAAAAGAGAATCCAATTCTGTATTTTTAGAGTTAAGATACTTAACTATCTCGTTTCTTGCTGATTCTTTCTTCTTTTTAGCGCCCTCTGTTTTAAGACTATCAATCTGTCCTTGTATTTTGTCATTCACAAATGTTATGAATTCCTTAGTGGAAAGGTTGAGTGAACCTGTTCTAACTTTAGAGTTAGCGTAAATATTTAAATTATCAATTATTGTTTTGTTACCTATAATATTATCTAAAAACGATTTAGATGATTGTAATTGTTTTTTTGCTGTTGAAATTATAGAATTAATATTAGTTGATTCAGATTTTGTAAGTGTGGCTGTTCCACTAACATCCTTAAATTTTGCATCATCAACCCAAACAGATTTGTTTCTTTTAAGAGAGTTTACATTTACACCGAAAGATGCAGACATGCTTGATATATCTCTACCTGAGTATGAAGTATGAAAAACTATACCCATCTTTGCACCATTAATTCTTTTACCTTCATTTGAATCTACTGGAATTGCATATGTGATTGTATTGGGAGTAAAAACATAATGATTTGTACCATCTATTGTTTTTGTCTTTACATCACCAGGACCAAACATCATATCACCCTGAAGTACTCCCCTAATTGGAAGTTTCTTCAAGTATTTTAATGCAGTTGTAAGTTTACCCACTACACCCCCAGAGTGATTTTTTCTTATGTCAGACGGAGTGTAATTTATCTTTGGTTTTTTATTAAATACGCTTTTAGAACCAACAAAGAATTTTTTATTTTCTGGATTAATTCCACATATAATTGCAGGTGCGCCATCCCACTTTACTGTAGCATTTGTCCTTGATTTAGTATTACCGTCTAGCATTTTTGCAATTTCTTCTAAGAAAGAAACTGCTTCTTTTGCTTTTTTACTACCTTCAAATACCAAGTCTTCCACATGAATCATGTGGGTATTTTTTCCTTCCTCAAGATATTCGTTAAATGTTTTCATACCATATTTAGTATTTTATACTACTGCGGTACTATTAGATTCTTTATAATTTTTTATTGTTTCATACAGTGGTTTAACATAATCTATAGTATTTCCATTAAATACCTGACACGGCTTCCCTACTTCATTGGAAATAATAATATTAAATTTCTTTATTTCTTTTTTTATTCTTTCTTGCCACATCAGTGCATATGCAGTACCTTGAAGAAAATAGTTCTGGATGTCTTCTTCTACCTTTTCTTTTGTGCTTCCCTTAAAGTCTATAATTGACAATTCGCCATTATATTCTGCAACACAATCAACCCTCCCTGCAAGTTCAAGAGTTTCACTCCAAAGTGGCACTTCAAGTGCATATATGTTGTCTATTTTATCCAACTCTGGTTTCATTTGTACGAATAGAGCCGAAACAACTGGTGGAAGGGACATCAAGTTTATGTCTTTATTGTTTAGGTAGTCCTCAATTGTTTCATGAAGTATATTACCTCTATTCAAAACTCTTCTAGACTCTTTTGGATTGTTTTTTCTCCATTCTTTAAAGAATTGGCTTTTTTCCCAACCCACAACAGTGGTCACACTCGGATATGTACCTGATGGTGTTTCATAATGCCTACCGCCATTTTCATTGGTTGTCGCTGGGATGTCCTGAGGCATGACCTCAGATTGACAATGTTCAAACACTTTCTGCATATTCATATTATATCTCCTTTTGATTAAATGTCAATAATATATAGTATAGATTAGGGGAACATTTTATGGCAAATTTAAGTGGTAAAACTTCAGACGGTAAATTGTCGTTTGAAAAATATATTTCAAACAACCCAAAGTGGCATTCTTTAATGGAATTTACCGTGGAGAAGGGAGTGTCGGGTGTTCCAATAGTAGACATAAAAGCCAATACAATAACAGAAACTAAAAATATAGTCAGTGAAGGTGACAAACTGGTCATAATGTCTAAAGTTTACAAAACTGTCAAAAAGAAAAGGTACACAAAAATAAAAATTGTTGGAAGTAGAACTGTTCAAGGAGAACTTAACTACGCCACTACTGGCATTCAGGGGTATTTAGATTTAAGATTTATACGAAAACCTACTGGTACAGATGTGATGAAAGCAGAACACGCCGCAATAAGAGATTTAGATTCTGCTATCCGAAAAATAGAAGTTCCTGTGACGATAATAGTAAATAAAACTAAGGAAACTAAAAAACAATTTATAGTTAAAGACATTATAGAGGCTAGAAAAATAGGAGGTACACCAAAGGCAGACCTTGCACTGTTTGACAAATATGGTGTTCCAGTTTTTTGGATATCTCATAAAAAAGAAGGTGGTGCATCTGCATTTCAACAATATTCTGGTATATCTGAACGGTCAGGTGCGGCGATATATCAACACAAAGAATGTAAACAATTTATGAGAAAGGTTATAAAATATCTTGAAGGTGGCCACGAATATGAAAAAGAAATGGAAAAAGCAACAGAAATAATAATAGATTTAATTAAATTCAAAAAAGAAAAAGAAGTAGAATACGGAAATATTAACACACGAAAGAGAAAACTAAAGGAAGAACTCAAATCAAAAGGTAAACTTGATGAAGGTGAAAAAAAGCGTACTGAAGAAGCACTTGCAGAACTTGAAGCATCACAAGTTATTGACCATAAAGAACAAGTAGAAAAAATATTAAGAAAAAATCAACTTTTACATGCGGCTCGCCAATTGAGCGATATGAATCAATCCAAATATTTAATGTTCTTGAAAAATCCAGTATTTGATGAGGGTGAAATCATTAATTCTACAAGTAAATTATCAACTCCGTTATGGAGTAAAATAAAAGACCCTCTTTTGAGAAGGATGGCAATATATGGACCAGATGTTAAGTTTACTCATAAATTTGGACAGAACAATGTTCAAATGATTGGTCAAGGAAATCCTATTTTAGAACCAATTGGATTTGAAGATACTGCAACACTTAGATTAAGTTTTTCAAATAGTTACAAAACAAATGAAGACATTAGTGGTTTTGGTGGAGATTATGAACCTGTATTTGTCGCTACTTATCGTGCAGGTAGAGGATTTAGTGTGGATAATAAATCATACATGGGAGCAAGATTAGGAATTGCTCCATATGCTATGGTTAAAAATAGAAAAGGAATAAAAAAAGTAGAATAGAAAGTATGGTTTACGGGTGAAGTGGTTTAAACCTCATTTTTTCTTTTGCTTGTGTTGCCCGTGCCTCTTTTGCTTTCTTCGCAATTGCCTTTGTTTTATCACCGAAACCAAATGGTCTGGCCGTACTATGTCCATATGCCTGTCCAGACGCTGCCGCTCGTCCCTCTATGCCGGGGTCAAGGGGTCTTTTCGCACCAGTAACAATGTCAGTTTTCCAACCTTCAGGCATATCGAGTTTGGACAAAGAAGACATACCTGCTCTTTTTCTTGTTTCGTATGAAGCATTAACTGGTATTGGTTTTTTTGATTTTGCTTTACCGCCCAACTTATTACCGACCAACCCACCAACTTCACCACCTATAAGACCACCTATAAGAGTTCCAGGGCCTGGCGCTACAGCAGTGCCGATAGCCATCCCAACCCCTGTCCCTGCCACAGCACCTGCTACTTCACCTTTAGTGCCTTCACTTTGAATGGGTTCTTTTTTCTTTACTTTATTAACTACTGCTTGAGTACCACTACGAACTCCTGCGGACCCGAGTTCATATGCGGCCTGAGTTCCAACTTGTTTCGCTGTTTCTTTTGCCCCGGTCTTAATCGCTGCCTTGATGGTTGGTTTTGATACTGCTTTGAGGACACTAGCGAATTCACTTAACTCGAATTCATTTAACTCTTGTTTTTGAGTAGTATTGTTTTCATTTTTATGCATATATACTTGGGCCACTTGCGACATAGGATTAAAATGAGAATTTCTAAAATCCGTCATAGTCATATTGTCTTTTTGTGCTGTTTGAGCCCAGTTTATAAAATCATTTTTATTAAACATATTAGTTCCTTTTTTTATTTATCTGCCCAAGTCTTCTTTGCAGCACCCTTTTTCTCTGCTCCTATCATAGACCTGCCTACTGCACCGACTAAGTCACCACCGGCATAGCCCGCAAGTCCACCAAGAATTGCACCAATAGCAGTTCCAATTCCAGGAACAACACTGCCAACTGCGGCACCACCCGCTGCACCGGCTGCGGCGCCCTTCCATCCTTCTCTAACAGCACCACCAATTTGTCCAACATACCCTTCTGCTTGTCCGCTGCCTGGATTGTCCTTTTGGTACTGTTCCAAATCTTTTTTATCAATGGTAGTAACTTTACCTTTTGAGTCATGTACCAATACTTCTTTATTTTTGTCTTTTAATTGTCTTGGTTGAGTTGCAATCTTTTCATCCATAGATTCACCATCATATTCTACACCCGCGGTGATTGTTCCACCCATCCCACTACTTTCTGCCGACTTTTTCAAATTCTTTGGTTTCCACTTTGCCCTATATCGTGCCATCTTCAATTCGCTTGAAGTAGGTTTCTTCGGAGGGGTGACTGCTTCACCCATAGATTCACCATCAACTGCTTCATCTTGTTGATTTTCTTTTTTCTTCGCCTCTCGTCTTGCTTTTGCTTCGTCCCATGCTTTTTGTGACATACCGTGAAATGGTGGTTCTGATTTCATTGCCCCTTTAAGTCTCAAGACTCCATCCTCGCCTCTCTCTGTTTTTTCATTCAACAAATTTCCATCAGTTTCTACATGAGATAATACCCCAACTTTAGTACCCTTTTGTCTGGGGGTCATCAAACCTTTCATCGTGCCACTTTTATCTTTATTCTGTTTGTCCCATTCGGCATCAGTCTTTACATTATATTCTTTACCACCAGGTCCAATATCTGCGCTTTTCGTACCAATTTTTTTACCCTTAGCAAGTTTAACTTTGACCATTTGTTCTTCAACTGCATCAGTCCACCCTCCGAATGCTTTACCAGTTCCAAGTGCTTCTGCGGTTTTAGAAACAATATCATCAATTTGTTTTTTGTTATCTTCTTCCATGTTTTTATTCTTTCCCTTTTTTTTAAAAAATGGTCTTGGACCAGGAAGGTCAGATAGAGGTTCTTCTAGTCTTCCTTGTTGTTCTTGCATATATTATGTATATTTTAGAGAATCCTAAAGTTCTACATACTGTGTCTTAACCACAGACGGTTATATATATAATATAACCGAAGGAGATTTTTTATATGGCTTTACCACAATATAATTCACTTGATATACTGAACACTGGAGATGGTGCAAATAATGCTGGTCGATGGAAAGGTTTCATGCAATCAAATCCAAAAGGCGCAACTGCCACCATCAGTATAACTCCATTTGGTCAGTCTGGTGGCGCAGGTATAACTCTTGAACATGTTAAGGCAGATACAGTTTATCCAATTTCTTTTAGAGCAACATATGCAAAAGGATGTACTGCTTCTACTGCTAAAGGGCAGAATCCTATAACATTTTATGGTTTAAATTAATTAGAATCCCCTTCTTCCAGTAACCCAATCAATATATTTTTCAGTTGCCTCTGGGTTAGATTTAAAAGAATCCCATCCACCTTCATTATATTCATTTACTTTATTCCATTTTTTCGTAGATATGGATATGTCAGACACGATTCTTTCATATTTTTCTGGGTCTACCATTTCTAAATATTGTTTAAAAGATTTCATTATTATTGTTCTTTTGAAAGATGTTCTGGTTTTCTACCTTCCTTACCTACTCGCCATTTCCTCTTTTGAGCATCATAATTTGCTTTAGGAAATGGTGGCCATCTGTCTTTATCTCTTAGTGCCGCATTATATTTAGAAGTAAATGAAGGGTCTTCAAAATCTACCATCGGTTCTTCTATTTCTTGTATGCTTAAATATTCTTTAAATGACTTCATGTAAAAGTATTTATAAAAAAACAACCACACAGTGTGTGGTTGATTATATTACCTTTAACGACCTAATTCGTTTATTTTACATCAAAAAAATTATTCACTGCTTGACAGGTTGCATTTAATTCCACAATTGCTCTCGTAATGTCTTCATCAGAAGTATTTTCGGTGAGTTCTCCACCAAAATATGAATTGAGAAATTCAAATACTACTTTTTCTTCTAGTTCTTGAGGGTCTTCGACTTCTTCTACTGCTTCGACTTCTTCGACTGCTTCCACTGCTTCTGGTTCAACTTTCTCTGTTTCCTCATAGAGATGTCGTTGATTACTGTTAAGCACATTGTGAATACTTGCCAAATGTCGTTTAAATTCGTTTGTGTCCATTTAAAAACTCCTATAGTTTGTTTATTTATGTATAATATGATAAATTTTAACCACTCCATCTCCTACCATTCATGTTTGTAGATTTATCTAATTTTTCATGGTATCTTTTTGGTATATTATTTTTAATTCTTCCCATCATTTCCGACCATTGACCACCTGTTTTCTTATCTGGTGTTATAGTTGCATCAGAACCAATTCCAGCAGGTCTTGAAACTGCTTTAGCAACTTCTTTTTTACCACATTCTGGGCAAGGTTCTTTTGATGGTGGGTTGTTTTCATTCATTAAATGGAATACTTCAAATACATGTTCACATGCATTGCATCTATAATCATAAGTTGGCATATTATAATTCCTTAGTCTTTATCTTCATATTGAACATTATCGGTAAGTCCAAGAACTTTTCTTGCGTAATTTCTTTCAGTTTTTTTAATTCGTTTTGTACGCTTTCTTTCATCTCTGTCAAACTTTCTCATCCCTATCATTTTAAGAAATGATTTTTCTTTGAGAAAGTTTTCATCGTATTCGACAGATTCTTTGATACCAAGTTTTTTATTAATGTAAAGGGCAACTGATTGGGGTG